>Ga0209945_1000001_pt1 | contig 161841 bp, 196 predicted proteins | sample SalPonR2_A_D2_MG_FD_185703 | JGI IMG/M metagenome (GOLD analysis project Ga0209945, IMG submission 185703) | Salt pond soil microbial communities from South San Francisco under conditions of wetland restoration - Salt Pond MetaG R2_A_D2_MG... ...
GAAGGGGACTCCGCGCTACCGCTTCAGTTGAACGTCGCCGTGGGCCGCGTCGAGTTGGCACGGGAGACCGGCGAGTTGGACCACCTCGATGCCGTCGAACGGGCACACGAGCGAATGAACGCGCTCATCGATGACCTGCTCACGCTCGCGAGAGAGGGCGACCGGGTGAGCGACGTCGAAGCCGTCGACATCCGTGATATCGCGAGGGGGTGTTGGGCCAACGTCTCCACCGTGGACGCGACCCTCAACGTGCGGACCGAACGGTCTATTTCCGCCGACAGGAGTCGGCTACAACAGCTGCTGGAGAATCTGATGCGGAACGCGCTCGACCACGCCGGCGACGACGTGACCGTCACCGTCGGCGACATCGACGGTGGATTCTACGTCGAGGACGACGGTCCCGGGGTACCCCCGGACATACGCGAGTCGGTGTTCGACGCCGGCTACTCGACGGACCCGAGCGGGACTGGCTTCGGGCTGAGCATCGTCGAGCAGATCGTCAGCGGTCACGGCTGGGACATCACCGTGACCGACGGGACCGACGGCGGCGCGCGGTTCGAGATAACCGGCGTTGAGTTCGCGTGAGCAGGTCACTCATATCCGGTCGGGGAGCGTAATCGTGACGACGTTGCCATCGTCGTAGCCGAAGTCGATATCGGCACCCATGGCGGTAACGCTCCACGTCACGATCCAGAGACCGATGCTGCTGCCGTGTTCCAGTTGCGTCTCGTCGCCGGCGCGGATGGGGGCGAGTTCGGCCTCGTTGATGCGCTCGTTCCGGTCTGTGACGACACACTCCGCACGGCCGTCCTGGGTCTGGGAGACGCTGACCGAGGCGTACGGCTCGTCGCCGTGGTCGAGCCCGTTCTCGACGAGATTCGAGAGCGCGACTGTGAGCAGTCCGGGGTCGGCGCGTATCTGCGTTCCCGCCCGCACGTCGAGGTCGATGGTCGCCTCGGGGAAGCCGTCGAAGAGTTCCTCCCGGAGGTCGGCGAGGAGGTCGGCGGCGTCGACCTCGACGACGCGGAGGTCACGCCGCTTGATTCGGTCGAAGTCCTGTGCCTTCTCGGCGATAGAGAGGAGACTCTCGCTGGAGTCGATGATGGCTTCGGCGGGGAGTTCCAGCCGCTCGTCGTCGATTTCATCGCGGAGGAGGTTCGCGTGGCCCTTGATGACGGTCATCTCGTTGCGCATGTTGTGCCGGAGCACGCGATTGAGCACCGTGAGCTGTTGTTTCTGCTGGCGTTCTTCGGTTACGTCGTAGAGGACGACCAACCCCCCGACGACGGTGTCGTGGGTGTCTGTCAGCTCGGTGTACGACACGGCGAAGATGCGGCTTTCTGTTCCTCCCACGGTGATCTCGCCTGCCTCGCGCATCACGTCGAGGGGAGTGCCAACGAGCGTCTCGACCGGGGTGGGAAGCTGGCCGTCGTCGGTGACGCCAAACAGCGTCTCGGCGCGGTCGTTGAGGTTGACGACCTGCTGTTCGGTGTCGACCGCGAACAGCGGGTCTTCGAGGTCATCGAGGGCGCTGCGCTCTGCGGCCCGCTGTGTGGTCGGGTTCGTCTCAAACATGTGGGTGCCGACGAAGGCGTAGGTGTCGAGCAGCGAGTGGGGAAGCAAGAGAGCGGGCATGAGGTTCAACTCGGGATACGGGCCGATACGGAGCACCCACGTGACGATACCGATAGCCGGGAAGACCGTGCTCAACGCGATGGCGGCCGCCTCTCGTCGATAGAGCGCGCCGTACGCGAGCGTCGTCTCGACCAGCAAGAGGACGCCGACGGCGGCCGCGGCGAAGGTGACGGCCACGGCGAGATACCCACACGGCTGGATGGTGTAGAGGGCACCCGACAGCCCGAACGGCGAGAGGAGTTCAAACCCCTGCCAGAGCAGGCCGTGATACGGGTGGGTGAGCGCGAGCCCCGTCATCACGGTCGGAACGAGGAGTATCAGCCCGAAGCCGTAGGTGTGGACGAATCGCTCGCGGCCAGTGTACTCGAGCGCGAATCCCATGAACAGCGGTCCCATCCACGCGAGACCGGTCCACGTGAGGGCCTCGAGGTACGCACGCGCCGTCGGCTGTGAGACGAGCATCGCGACGGCGTACGAGAGCGTGACGAGGACCTGCGCGGTGAGCGTGGCGATGAACCAGTTCGCCCCGGCGCTCCCCCGGTGACGGTCGAGATACCAGACGAGACCGACGGTCCCGACTCCCGCCGCGAGCGTGGCGAAGACGAACACAGCGGCGACGAGTCCGAACACGACTAGCCGAAACACCGTCGATTAGCCCAATAACTGTTGGCCTTCCCGGCCCCAGTGCTGGGGTGTTTTATCTCGGTAGTCCCTTGAGTCTGTATGGCTGACGGTGGCGACCCCCCGCTGGACACGATGCCACTCGCTCCGCTCGTTCCGTCCGTCCCGGACGAGGAGACGGGGGCCGTCGTCTGGCACCGCGACGAACTCCGGACCGCGGACCACCCCGTACTCACCGCCGCAGCCCGCAACGCCGACACGCTCTTGCCGCTGTTCGTCTTCGACCCGCAGTTCTACGGCGACAGCGGGCTCGCCTGTGACGACCGACTTCGCTTTCTCCACGAGTCGCTTGCCGACCTCGACGAGCAGTACCGACACGCCACCGCGGGCGGGATGGGTCTCTCCTTTGCCCACGGCGACCCCGTCGAGGTGTTGGCTCGGTTTCACAACGCCGGCTGGGACGTGTTCGCCGCGCGGGGGCCGACAGGCCGGTACGGCCGCGACCGCGACGAGCGCGCTCGCGAGGCCGCCGACGTGCTGTTCGTCTCCGGTGACGGGCTCGTGCGCGGGACCGAGGACACGCGCGACGGCTGGGCCGACCACGTCGAGTCGTGGTTCACCGACGAGACGCTGACATGGGACCCCGAGGGCGTCGAACTCGATCACGTCCCCGCGGAACTCACTCCCGAGGATATCGAGGACGCGTACGGAATCACCTCGGTGAAGACGCGCGTCCCGACCGGGGGACGGGAGGCAGGTGTCGAGACCCTGCGAGCGTTCACCGACCGCATCGACCGCTACCCGGAGAGCATCTCCGCCCCCCTCGCGGCGCGTGAGGGGACCAGCGGTCTCTCCCCGTATCTCCGCTTCGGCTGTCTCTCCGTGCGCGAGGTGTACCAACACGTCGCCACGAACGCGACGGCCGACCGCGCCCGCGAGCTGTTCACCTCCCGGCTCTACTGGAATCGCCACTACAAGCAGAAGCTCGAAGACTGGCCCGGCTGGCTGGACGAGGCCGCAAACCCCGTGCTCGCGGGGTTCAACGCCGACCGCTACGACCCCGAGTACGTCACCGCCTGGAAGGAGGGGAAGACGGGGTATCCGATGGTCGATGCGGCGATGCGGTGTCTCCGCGAGACGGGTTGGCTGAACTTCCGGATGCGCGCGATGTGCGTCTCCGTCTACTTCCACATCCTCCAGCAGCCGTGGAAGCCGGGCGCGGACTGGTATCACCACCACCTCATCGACTCGGACTCGGCCATCAACTACACGCAGTGGCAGTCTCAGTGTGGGCTCGTCGGGAAGCCGACGCTCCGATTTTACAATCCGCGCAAACAGGTGCGCGACCACGACCCCGACGGGGAGTGGATTCGCCGCTGGGTCCCCGAACTCGTCGACCTCCCCGACGACCACCTCCCCCGGCCGGAACGCACCCCTATCCACGTACAGGAATCGTGTGGCGTGAAGATCGGCGAGACGTACCCGTACCCGCTGGTCGAGTACGAGGCCGCCAAAGAGGAGTTCTGGCAGCGATACGACGCAATCAAACCCGAGGCCGCGGCCAGACTCGGCGACGAGGAGATTGCACGGCGCGTCTCGCTTTCCGGTGGCGTGCCGGGCGCGAAACGCATCGCCGACGAACACGGCGACGGAGCCGCCGGACGCGACCGAGACGGCGACACGCCCCGAGACAGCCCCAGACAGACCGACCTGACGCGCTTCGAGTAATCAGGTCCGCGAGGGACGAAGTTCACGAGTAGAAGATAGAGGGTCGCCGCTCGCCGCCGTACTCGTCGTCAGGTAGGTGCGCGTCGAGGGCGTCACCCTCGCCGAGCAGGTGGTCGAACACGTCGACAGCAGAGCCACGCAAAAGCGGTTTGTTGTCGTTGCCGCAGTTGCGGTCGAAGGTGCAGGCCGGACAGCCGTTCGGTCGCCCGCAGCCGCAGTCGCGCAGGGAGTCGCGGGCGCGTTCGGCCAACGCCTCGAACTGCTCGTATATCGCTCGCGAGAAGCCCAGTCCCCCCTCTACGCCGTCGTAGATGAACCACCCCGAAGACACGTCGCCGTCGAGCGCGCGCGTCCGCTGTTCGATGACGCGCTCGGTGGCCGCGATAGTGTCCGTGCGCGTCGCTTCGTCATCGCGCGCCATGTGGGTGTCGAGCACGAGCGTCGAAAGCCCCCCGAGGTCGTTCTTGTCGACGAGCAGTTCGAGCGGCGCGGTCTTTATCATCGCGTGCTCCGCTGCGTGCAACCCTGCGACGTAGCCCAACTGCGGCGGATGGTCGCCTTCCATCCCGGTCTCGACGCCGAACTCGCGGTACTTGTGGACGAGCGCCGTCTCGATTCGGTCGGGGACCTCCAGCCAGCAGAGCTGCGTCTGCATCTCGACGGGCGGGCGACCGGTCGGGATGTTCTGCGCGAGCGTCTCTCCGTTGCCGACATGCACCTCGTCGTAGCTCCCGTGTTCAACGATGACGGTCCCCGTGCCGTAGTGGAGGGTGTAGCCGTTCACCTCGCGGCTGCGCTCGCTGTCCGCGTCGACGACGTTCACCGTCGTCCGGGTCTGGGTGTAGTAGTCCACGTCGACGGGAGTGAGTTCGACGAACGGCTGCGGGTGGTCGTCCACGACGCGGGTCACCTCGAACTGCTGGCCGTCGTGGAGCCGAACGGCACCCTCGTGGTAGTCGCGGAACGCCCGCGACTTCGCCACCGGCTCGATATCGAGGTCGGCGGCGAGTCCCCACTCCCGTGGGTTCGCGTCGTCGGCGAGTCGGACGTGGTACTTGTCGTCGCCGGTCCCGTAGATGCTCACGTCGGCCTGCGGGCGCGGAGAGCCGACGTAGTGGACCGCCGCGTCGAGATACCCCTCCAGCTCGCCCGCGCGCCGCAGCATCTCGACGGCTCGCTCCAGCCGGTCGCGCTCGGCGAAGCTGTCTGCGTCGTCTTCAGTCAGGGCTAACTCCTCGGCCGCACACCGCAGATGCTGGACGAAGACGGCGTCGTTGTCGGTGTCGACGACCGCATCCTCCACGTCGGATTCGAGCAGGTAGTCTGGGTTCGCGACGACGTACTGGTCGAGGGTGCGGTGGTCTGCGATCATAACGGCGAGCGAGCGACTGGCCCCCCGCCCCGCGCGGCCGATGCGCTGCCAGAAGGACTGGCGTTGCCCCGGATACCCCAACAGCACGGTCGCGTCCAGCCCGCCGATGTCGATACCGAGTTCGAGCGCCGAAGTCGTCGCCAGCCCGGTGAGCGTCCCAGTTTTGAACTCCGTCTCGCGGGCGTGGCGCGTCCGCTTTCCCATCCCCGCGTTGTACGGTTCGACCCGCGGGCGCGCACCGTAGCTCGCGGTGTTCCCGTCGTAAAACTCGTTCACGCGCTCGACGGCGAGTTCGGTCAGCTTCCGACTCGGACAAAACAGCAGCGTCTGAATCTGGCTGCCCGTGAGGTGAGCGAAGACGCGGGGAGCCTCGATGGAGGCGGGAACGCGCTCTGGGGCCGGCTGGTCTCCCCCCTCGTCGTCGGCTCCCTCGGGGAGCGCGTCGGTGTCGGTGTGTGCGTCCGCGGGAGTGTCCTCGCGCGACTCGTCCGGTCCCTGCTTGTTCCGCGGCGGGGGATTCCAGAGCACGAGGTCGCGTGTCCCCCGCGGAGAGCCGTCCTCGTCGACGACGGTCACGTCCTCGCCGACGAGATACGCAGAGTGTTCGCCGGGGTTGCCGACCGTCGCAGACGTGAGGGTGTACTGCGGGTCTCCGCCCCAGTAGGCGACGACGCGGCGGAGTCGCCGGAGAATCCACGCCGCGTGCATCCCCTGCACGCCGGTATGGGTGTGTGATTCGTCGATGGCGATCAGATCGAGAGCGCTGAACAGCCGGCTCCACTTGTCGTGGTGGTTGAGATAGACGCTCATCGCCTGGAAGTTGGTCAGTATCACGTCGGCCTCGGCACGGATGGTCCGGCGGTCGGCTTTGGGCGTATCGCCGTCGTAGATGCGAACCCGGATATCGAGACCAAGCGTCTCGTACAGCTCCTCGAGGTTGCGCTTCTGGTCCTTGGTGAGCGCCTTCATCGGGTAGAGCGCGAGCGCGGTCGAGGCGTCGTTCCCCTCGCTCGCGCGGGTCCCGTCGGAGTTGAGCACGCCGGCGTCGAGCAGGTTCCGCGCAATCTGGAGACCGTACACTGCGGTCTTGCCGGACGACGTGGAAGTGGCGACGGTGACGTTGTCGCCGTCGGCGAGGGAATCGAGCGCGGCGGCCTGATGCGAGTAGGGGTCGTACGGGAGCGCGTGCGCGAGCCGCGGCCGGAGCACAGCCGCCGCCGAGACGTGGCTCCCCTCGCGGGCCGGGAGTTCACGAACCGTCACGCGCTCGCGGTCGGGGGTGAGACTCGCGCGCGGGAACGAGTCCACCAGCCCGCGGCCGGTCATGCGTGGCTCGTCGGTCATACGGGGACGACGTGCGAGCCGGCTATCAATCGTTCGCCGTCAGAAGTCACCGAGTCCCGCCTGAGTGCCCCCGGAGTCGGTGGCGGTGTCGGTCGTCGCGCGGCGGTCGGCGTCGCGAATCGCGGCGTAGACGTGCCACAGGGCGCGACAGTCGTCTTCGCAGTAGCGCTCGTGGCGACCCCAGTCGACGGTGGCGGGGTCGCCGGTACGCATGAACTGCTGGTAGGCGGCGGCGGTCTGTGCCCCCGACAGCCCGGTCTCGGCTCCCTCGAAGCCGAGGGCTGCAGCCACGTCGTCCAGCTTGTTCGTCCGGCCCGGCAGGAGCGCGTTTCCGTCGCGCACGGCCCATTTGTAGAGGTCGTAGGTCCACACGTCGGCCCACGCCTCGGCGTAGTGGGGGGCGTGCTTGTCGATGAACCGCTCCAACTCGGGGTAGTCGAACCGGTAGCCGTTCCACGTGAGGACGGTCCGGTCGGCGTGTGTCGCGAGGAACCACTCGAGAAACGCCTCGATGATCGTCCCCGGCTCGTCGGGGTCCTCTCGTTCCACGAACGACCGGTAGCTGTCGTCGTGCGGGTCGTAGACGCCGACTTGCCAGATGATCGTCGGTGACAGTCCGTCTGTCTCGATATCGAGACAGAGTGGCGGCCGGTCGTCGCGCGTGACGGGGAGCGTCTCGTTCGTCAAACGGAGGGGGTCGCCGGTCGCGAGCACCTCGGCGTGGGCGTGCATCCGCTCGGCGTTCGCCCTCGAGACCCCGGACACGTCCACGAGGTTTCGGACAGGCGTCTCGCGCACGTCGGTCCGGGAATCCACCCCGCGGTCGTGGAGGCGGGTCGCCGTCGCCGCGCCGATGCCGGCGAGCGCGCGGAGACCGAACTGCGAAGTTCGCATCGGCGTCGCGGCCACGGTCCCGGCAGAGACACATCGGAGCGTGGCGAACGTCGGCGTCTCGCCGTGGCCGGGCGGAGGACCGCAGCCGTACACCGGAACCGTCGTCCCGTCGAGCGTCCAGTCGTGGTGGTATCCCGCCGGAAGTTCGCCGGCGAGTACGGTAATCGGCGCATCCGTCGCGCGCTGGAGTCGCGTCAGTTCGTCGCTCGCAGTGAGGGTCGCCGAGAGGCTCGTCGCGTCCGTCTCAACGTCGAGTCCCGGGACGACGAGGTGCGTTCGCTCGCTGGCGGGCCGTCGCTCACCCGCCTCGAAGGCGGCCGCGAGGTCGTCGAGGACGGCGGAGGACTGTACCGTGAGTACGTCGAGTTCGGGCGCGGCGTCGGGGGCGACTGCAGCGAGTGCGTCGTCCACGCGGGCGTGCCGGACGACCGAGTCGCCGTCGCTTCCCAACTGCGGGTGGACGACGGGAACGGAGAGCGAATCGCGGACGGTCGCGTAGGCGCGCGGCTCGGGCGTCGGGTCGGAGAGCCAGACGCCGTCGGGGTCGCCGTAGGCGACGGCGTCGGCGAGCGCCGGCGCGGCGAGCTCACGCACCGCTCGTGCCGGCAGCGACAACAGCGTCAGGGGCTCCTCGCTCACGGGCGTCGCTACGCGAGTCGGGCGAAAAGAGCTTCCGGCGTGAACTCAGTAGCCGGCTCTCCGTGGACGGTCTCGCCGTCGGCGTTCCGTGAATCAGGTCCCGGACGTACAGCTCTCGGTCAACACCGAACCGGCGGTCGTAGCACCATTCGTTCAGTTCGTCGTACCACACCGCCGTCGCGCAGCGACCCCTCGGGGGTCGGCTCCCAAGCGTTTAGCAGGTGTCGCCCGAAGCCGGGGCGTGAGTCGACTCGTCGCGACAGTCACGTTCGGTCGGCGGCCGGCCATCGGATCCGGCATCGAGCCGGTCGCGGTCGCGCACGGCTACGCCGAGCCGATGGCGCGGTTCCTCGGCTACGACCTCACCGACGACGGGACCCTCGACCGCGTCCCGGGTGCGTACGCGCCCGTGCTCGGCGACCGACCCTCGGTCGTGACGGACCTGTTGCTCGCGCTCGCGCCAGAGCTGTCGAGCATCGCAGACCGCATCGGGACGCTCGACACCAAATCGCGCGTGAACTACGGCGTCGACTTCCGCGAGAAGGCGTTCGACTCCGCTGTCGGCTGGGGGTCGGACGGCTACGGCCGCCACTTCGAAGCGCGCTCGCAGTTGGAGTCACATCCCATCGACGGGGCCGTCGCGGTCGCCTGCTACGGCAGCGGCGAACTGTGTCGAGCAATCGAGGCGAACCTTGACCGACTAGACGTCGACGCGCTCCGCGGGTAACCTCACGTCGACGGCGGCGAGTTCGCGGTCGAGATACGCCGCCGTGAGGTCGAGAACTGCGGCGTCGTCATCGACGTGTAACACACCGATTCTGTCGGTCACACAAGAAGGACGGAACTGACAGATAAACCCGTGTCGCCTGTCTGTGCCAACGACCGCGCCGGCGTGCAGACGCTTAAGTTCGCGAGGCACCCAGACGGCGCTAATGGCGGGCGGAACGCTCCCGGTCCGTGACGGTCGCGAGCAGTCGCGCGACCGGGTTGTCTGTCACGTCGACATGGACTGTTTTTACGCGGCGTGTGAACGGCTTCGCGAACCGGCACTCGCCGGTGAACCCCTCGTCGTCGGGATGGGGTACGAGACCGGTGCGGATGTCGGGGCGGTCGCGACGGCCTCCTACGAGGCGCGGGCGTTCGGCGTCGAGAGCGCGATGCCGATCTCAGAGGCACTGGAGCGGTTGCCTCGCAAGCGAACCGCCGCCCGCGAGGACGACCTCGACGTGTCCGAAGCGGGCTTCTACCGCTCCGTCGACATGGCGTACTACGAATCCGTCAGCGAGGCCGTCGACGAGGTCGTAGAGCGCGCGGTCGCCGACGCCGACCCGGAAGGCGTCGTCCGGTCGGTCTCTATCGACGAGGCGTATCTCGACGTGTCGGCCGTCGGCTGGGAGCGCGCACGGGAGTTCGCCGCCGACCTCCGGGCAGACGTCGAAGCCGAGGTCGGCGTGACGGCCAGCGTCGGCGTCGCACCGAACATGTCGGCCGCGAAGGTGGCTTCCGACGCCGACAAACCCGACGGACTAGTGGTCGTCCCGCCCGACGAGGTTCGGGCGTTTCTCGCCGACAGACCGGTTGGTGAGCTACACGGCGTCGGGCCGGTGACGGCCGACCGGCTCGCCGAGATGGGCATCGAGACGGCCGCCGACCTCGCGAGCGCCGACCCCGATGACCTCGAATCGACGTTCGGCTCGCGGGGGCGACAGATACACCGCCACGCCCGCGGTATCGACCGCCGCGAGGTCGAACCCGTCGGGAAGCCCAAGTCCATCTCCTCGGAGAAGGCGCTGTCCGTCACGGACGACGGCACGACGAAACGTGAAGTCCTCAAGCGGCTGGCGAGTGAGGTGACGGAACGCGCCAGCGGGAAGGGGGCACTCTACAAGACCATCGGCGTGAAGGTGGTCCGCCCGCCCTTCGACGTGAACACCCGTGCGCGGTCGCTCTCCGGCCCTGTCGACGACCCCGGCCTCGTGGAAGAGATCGCCCTCGACCTGTTGGGTGAGTTCAGCGACGACCGGGTGCGGAAGCTCGGGGTGCGCGTCTCGAATCTGGACTTCGCCGAGACCGACCAAGCCTCCCTCGACAGTTGGGACTCGGGTAGCGGGCAGTCCGGCGAAACGGGGTCGAGTCGGGCCGGCCGGCGGACACGCGACCGTCGTGGACGCGGGCAAACTACGTTCGGCGACTTCGACGAGTGACCGGTGGCACTTTGTGACTCGTGGCGCGATGCTGAGTATGAACAAGCTCGCCTCAACCGGCGACGGCCGGTGGCAGTTGGCGCGCCACGCGCACATCGTCGTCTACGAGGCCGACGACGGCGGACAACTGCTCACCGTTTACGACTGCGGAGCGAGTCAGGCCCCGCCGCGTGCGAAGCTCGTCGGCCACCTCGCCGGCGTCGAGGCCGACCACGAGCGCACGCCACAGCCGACGGGTAGTATCGTCTCCTTGCGCGAGCCAGCCGAACTCCTCAGCGAGGAGGACGGCTACGTTGTTCGCGCCTGATATGCCGCGCGTCTGACGCGGCTTTATTCGAGTCGGAACGCACGTTCCGGTAATGAGTACGGAGACCATCACCGTCGGCGAGGTGAGCGCCGGCGACGCGGCGGGCCAGTCGGTCGAGCTGCCCATCGTCGATATCCTCACGGGCCGGGGGTTCATCACCGGCAAGTCCGGCTCCGGCAAGTCGAACTCCGCGTCCGTCATCGCGGAGAAGCTGCTCGACCGGGGCTACTCGCTGATGTGCGTCGACATCGACGGCGAGTACTACGGGCTGAAAGAGGAGTACGAGATTCTCCACGTCGGGGCCGACGACGAGTGTGACCTGCAGGTGTCGGTCGAACACGCCGAGAAGCTGGCCTCACTCGCGCTCGAACAGGGGGTTCCCATCATCCTCGACGTGTCCAGCTTCCTCGACGAGCGAGACGCCCGCGAACTGCTGAAAGAGGTCGCCAAACAGCTGTTCGCGAAGGAGAAAAAGCAGAAACAGCCGTTCTTGATGCTCATCGAGGAGATTCACGAGTACATCCCCGAGGGCGGCGGAATGGACGAGTGTGGCCGCATGCTCGTGAAGGTGGGAAAGCGCGGGCGGAAACACGGGCTCGGCGTGGTCGGCATCTCACAGCGACCCGCTGACGTGAAGAAGGACTTCATCACGCAGTGTGACTGGCTGCTCTGGCACCGGCTCACCTGGTCGAACGACACCAAGGTCGCAGGGAGAATTCTCGGGAGCGAGTACCGCGGGCACGTCGAGGAATTGGGCGACGGCGAGTGTTTCATGATGAGCGACTTCGAGGAGTCGCTCCGGCAGGTCCAGATGGAGCGCAAACAGACGTTCGACGCCGGCGCGACGCCCGGACTTGACGACTTCGAGCGCCCGGAGCTCAAGTCCGTCTCCGACGACCTGATGGGCGAACTCGAGACCATCTCGGAGAACGAACAACAGCGCGAATCCCGGGTTCAGGAACTCGAGCTCGAACTCAAGGACAAGAAGGAGCGCATCAAGCAACTGGAAGCGGAACTGGAGGAGGCGAAAGACCTCTCCGCGATGGCCGAACGGTTCTCGCGGGCGATGTTGGAACACGCCTCCGGGCGGGCGTTCCGGACCGACATCACCGGCCGGCAGTCGGAGTTGAACGAGCACGACGAATCCGGCGGCACGGTCGTCACGAGCGGCGACGAGACGAGCCGGGGGCGCGAAGCCGAAGCCGGGAGTCGGGCCGCAAGCGACGGCTTCGACCACCTCTGGTCGACTGACTCCGGTGCGAGCCGGATGGCCGAGAAGGCCGGCCACTCGGAGCGGAATGCGACCGGGGACGAGGCGGATGTGGCGGACCCGCCCACCGGCGGGCCGACCGGCCCTGAGGAAACCGATACCGGTGGCGTCGCCGACCCCACGGACGGAGCGAGCGACGACGACGGTGACACGCCGGCTCCGGATGACATCGACGCGCCGGGTGACGTAGAGCCGTCCTTTGCCGGCGACACGGAGCGGTTGGTCGTCGCGGACCTCCGTGAGACGGTCGAGTCGCTTGACCCCATCGCGCGGGAGATGTTGGCCGTCTACCGGACGGAGCCGAAGCTGTCACCCCTCGACGCCCACGTCCGGGCCGGCGGCGACGGCGACCGCACGGCCGCGTACCGGCGCAACGGCGAACTGCGGGCGGGCGACCTCGTGGAACACGCCGGCCGCGGCGGCTACCGGTCGCGGCTGCGCGCCGAGATTCAGACGCGCCACGACGGTCGCCTCGGCGACGAGGCGCTCGAGACTGCCGTCTCGCGAGTGACTGAGCTGTTACCCGCGGTCGGGGACGGTTCGACGGAGCAGTCGGCAGACGGAACCGACAGAGAGTCACGCGAGCCAGCGGAGTCGGACACAGAGCCGACAGCCACGGACGCCGAGATCATCACGGAGTCGCCGCTCGCGAACACGGCGAAACCAGAGGTCGACGTAGCGGACGAGGAATCGGAGCCCCACGAACGGACCCAGACGGAGATTCTATAACCCGGCGACGAGCTTTTCGAGGGCGGCCCGGGGGTCGTCTGCCTTGGCGACCCCGGATGCGAGTAACACACCCCGAGCGCCGAGGCTGCGGGCGGCGAGTACGTCGTCTCCCGTCGAGATGCCGGCTCCACAGAACACGTTGACCGACGGGTCCACGTCGCCGGCGGCGGCGACCGCACCCTCGACGATTTCGGGGTCGGCCGAGGCGACCGAGACGCCGGTGCCGATGAGCTCCGGCGGCTCGACGGCGACGGCATCCGGGCCGAGGGCGGTGACGGCGGCGATCTGTTCGGGGTTGTTCGCACAGACGACAGTTTCGAGGCCGGCGTTGTGGGCGGTCTCGACGCTCGCGTCGATGTCAGCGAGTCGGAGTCGGCGCTCGGAGTGGTTCAGCAGGGTGCCGTCGGCGTACTGTGCGACGGCGTCGGCGAGCGTCGACCCGGTGTGGCTCCCGTGACCGTTCGGAGAGACGTGTTGCGCGAACGTCTCGACGCCGGTCTCGGCGACGGCGGCGAGGTCGACGGCCTGCGGTGCGACGGCGATGCGAGCGTCGGTGTCTGTGGCCACGTCGGCGGCGGCCTCCGCGATGGCGACGGAGTCACAGTCGTACGCCTTCAGATTGACGAGAATGAACATACTCCCAGAGCGAGGGGCCGCCGCAAATAGTTGTTCGTTCGCGGCTCAGACGCGCTCGCCGTCGGCAGGAATGGTGACGTTCTCGACACCCTCGGCGTCGAGATGCTCGCGCAGCTCCACACGCGTACAGAGGCAGTGGTTGATAGCCTCCATGTGGACGGCGACGACCTCGCCGTCGGTGACCTCGGCGACGGCGGCGACACCTTCACGCGACATCGTAATCGGGTCGCCCTCGACGAACTGCGCTTCACCGGTGTTGACCACGACGGTGTCCGGGTCGTGTTGGGTGATTACGTCGCCGACGGGACCGTACCAGACGGTGTCACCGGCGACGTAGGTGGTCTCCGTGCCGTCGAACAGGAAGCCGGTGACGGGCCCCATCTGTTCTGCGAGGTCGCCCGTCCCGTGGCGGGCTGGCGTGGCGGCGATAGTAATGTCATCGAACTCGACGAGTCCCGAGACCGGGCGTACGTCGTCGAAGCTCGCTTCGAGGTCGCCGCTGTCCTCGGGCTGGCAGAACACCGGGACGCCGTCGATGCGGTCGCGGGCCGTGTCGTCGACGTGGTCCTCGTGGAGGTGGGTGACGACGACGGCGTCGACGCCGTCGAGGTCGACCGACGGGAGGGGAGCAGTCGGGTTCCGGTCGTCGGTCGATGTATTCTGAATCGGCGGGCGCGCGGCTTCGGGGTCGAGCATCGGGTCGACCAGAAAGCGCGTTCCGTCGATGTCGAGTTCGAGCGTGGCGTGGCGGACGAGTCTAAGCTCCATCAGTCCTTCCGCTTGACAACGTCACCGAGCGTGTACGACCCGGAGGAGGAGCCGCCTTCGAACTCGTAGTCGTCGTCGCCGCCGTCACCCTCCGTGAGCGAGATACCGAGTTCGGGCTCCAACTTCTCTCGTATCTCGTCGGTCGGCATGATATCGGCTCGTTCGAGCTTCCGGATGACGCTCGCCTTCTCGTTGAGCTTGTTCGCGAGGTCCTCCTGTGAGAGATTGAGGGACTCCCGGGCGTTCCGGATGCGGTCGTCGTAGTCCGTCGCGATCTGGTCCATCGTGTCGAACATGTCGCGGCGACGGCTCTGGCTGCTGGAGCCGCCCGACCCCGTCGAACTCGACGACGAAGACGAGGAGGACGACGAAGACGAGGTGGAGTACTTGCTCGACGCCGACGAGGAGGTCTGCTGGCGCACCTCCGTGCCGAACTCGGTGCAGTCGCTGCACACGTCGAGTTCGGCGCCTTCTACCTTCACCGTCGTCGGATTTGCGACCTCACTGCCGCACATCTCACACTGTACCATACTGTCGGATTCGACAGCGGCGTCAATAAAGCACACGCCGTCGGCTTCCGGTCGGCTACTCGTCGGTCTCCACGCGGGTCAGCGCGTGCTCGAAGCCGTCGTCGGTCAACACCACCTCGTCGGTGTGTTCGTTCGCCTCCTCTGGGGTGCGGCCGTCGGCGACTGCCCGGATTGCGTACATCGACGCCTCGCGCACGAGCGAGGCGAGTTCTGCGCCCGAAAAGCCCTCCGTGCTCGTCGCCAGCGCCGCCAGGTCCACGTCGTCGGCCAGCGGCTTGTCGTCGGTGTGAACACCCAGGATTGCGCGCCGTGATTCCTCGTCGGGATTGGGGACCTCGATGTGCGTCTCCAGTCGGCCGGGCCGGAGGAGTGCCTCGTCCAGCGCGCCCTGTCGGTTCGTCGCCGCGAGTACTGCGAGCCGCGGGTTCGAGGCGGCGTTGTCCATCTCCGTGAGCAGTTGGGAGACGACGCGCTCTGTCACCTCCGAGTCGCCGCCCCCGCGCATCCCGGCGAGCGCGTCGATCTCATCGAGGAACACGATGGAGGGGGCAGCCTGTCGCGCCCGGTCGAACACCTCGCGGACGGCTTTCTCCGACTCGCCGACGTAGCGGTCGAGCAGCTCCGGGCCGGCCACCCGGAGGAAGTTGACGCCCGTCTCGCCGGCGAGTGCACGGGCGAGGAGCGTCTTGCCCGTGCCCGGTGGGCCGTACAACAGGACGCCGGATGCCGGCTCGGTGTCCGCCGCCTCGAACAGCGGAGCGTACTGGACGGGCCACTCGACGGCCTCCCGAAGTGTGGTCTTTGTCTCTTCGAGCCCGCCCACGTCGGCGAAGTCAACGGTCGGCGTCTCGGCGACGTATTCGCGCATCGCCGAGGGGTCGACGGACGCCATCGCGTCGTCGAAGTCGCCGCGCGTCACCCGCAGTTCGTCGCGGTTCTCGCGGTCGCGGAGGGCAGCCATCGCCGCCTCCTGCGTGAGCGTCTTCACGTCCGCGCCGACGAAGCCGTGGGTCCGGGCCGCGAGTCGGTCGAGGTTCACGTCGTCGGCGAGCGCCATGGCCCGCGTGTGCACGTCGAGAATCTCGCGGCGACCGGTCTCGTCGGGAGCGCCGATCTCGATCTCACGGTCGAATCGGCCGCCGCGTCTGAGCGCGGGGTCGATGGCGTCGACGCGGTTCGTCGCGCCGATGACGATGACCTGCCCGCGGGATTCGAGCCCGTCGAGGAGGGTGAGCAGTTGCGCGACCAGCCGATTCTCCATGTCGCTTTCCTCGTCTCGCTCCCCGCCGATGGCGTCGAGTTCGTCGATGAAGATGATGGCGGGCTGATTGTCGGCGGCCTCCTCGAACATCGTCCGGAGTCGTTCTTCGCTGTCGCCCTTGTACTTCGAGACAATCTCCGGGCCGTTGATGACGCGGAAGCTGGCGTTCACCTCATTGGCGACGGCGCGGGCGATGAGGGTCTTTCCCGTGCCCGGCGGGCCGTGCAGGAGCACGCCCCTCGGCGGGTCGACGCCGATCTCGCGGAACAGTTCCGGCTCCGAAAGCGGGAGTTCGACCATCTCCCGGACCAAATCGAGTTCCTCGTCTAGCCCGCCGATGTCCTCGTAGGCGACGCCGGAGGCGGTCGTCGTCGAGGCGTCCGTCGGCTCCTCGGTGACGGGGATGTCGGTATCGGTCGAGCCGGTCGGCGTCTCCGACTCCGACTCGTCGCCCTGTACCGACAGTGTCGTCGTCTCGGTCACCATCACGACGCCGTCGGGGTCGGTTGCGGTGACGCGCGCCTCGATGTCGGCGGCGTTGAGGTGAACCGTATCCCCCGCACGCAGCGGCCGGTCCAACAGCGACCGCTTCAGTAGCGATTCAGCGTTGCCCGGAACCGAACCGCGCACGTCGAGGGTGACACGGGTCGCGTCGCTGACAGTGACGCGGCGAACGGTCACTTCGTCGCCGACGGTGACCCCGGCGTTGGCGCGGGTGTCGGCGTCGATTCGCACTACGTCGTTTTCCGTGCCTGGCCACACCTTCGCGACGGCCTGTCGGTCACCCTCGATGACGACCGTATCCCCCGAGAGCACGCCGAGTCGCGACCGCGCTGGTTCGGGGAGTCGGGCGACGCCGCGGCCGGCTTCGCGCTTCTTGGCGGCGGCCACCGGGAGCCGTACCGTCTCGTCAGTCATACGTGTGAGAGGTCTGGCGCGAGTTTCAATCCCCCGGTCACGACGACAGGCGGTCGCGGTGTTCGCGGGCGAGTCGCTCGGCGTGGTCGCGGTGTTGTGCCGTCTCCCAGCGGACCTGCTCGTGGTCACCGTAGGTGAGTGTCTCTTTCAGCACGTCGCGAATCATCCCCGCCTCGACGGTCTCGATTTCGCCCCCGGTGCCGAACTCGATGACGCCGTAGCGGTCGGGTGCACTCGCGACAGTCGCGCGCGTCAGGTCCGACCACGCCTTGCGCAGGGGCATCACTCTGCACCGACGATTTCGTAGCTCTCCTCGCCGAGTTCGTCCTCGGCGAAGACGAAGACGCGCCCCCGTGCTGTCTCTGGGTCGGCGGTGATCTCGGTGCGGTAGCCGGCGTTCGTCGCCTCCACGCCGGGGAAGATGGATTCGGTCTCGTCGCGGTCGATGATGACCCGACCCACGCCCGTCGAGCGCAGGATGTCGTCGTCGGTGGCGCGGTCGTTCACGTACAGCATGACGCCCTCCTCCTCGGAGGGGTCGGTGACTAGGACGTGCACGTCTTTGCCCGGTGCGGTCGTGACGGTCTCTTCTGCCTTCGTCGGGACGCCGTGGTAGAAGACGCTCCGGCCGTCGGCGTACGTCACCTCGACGCCCTCCGGCTCCAGCGAGATGTCGATGAGTTCGGGGGCGATGTCGCTGCGGAAGCTCATACCTGACGTTCGGCAGGCCGGCGGAAAAACCGTCGTGTTCGTTGTTCCGACCGTCACGGCTTTACTCGTGCCCGGACTCTCAGGGACAATGCGAGCCACCGCACGGGCACCCGCAGCGGGGACGGTCCTCAACGCGCTCGCCACCGGGCACGGCAGCGCGTTCGCCATCGACGAGTACGTCCACGCGACGGTCGACCTCGACGACGCGGGCGAGGTAACCGGCGAGGTGGCCGATTTTCCCGACGCCGACACGACGCTCATCGAGGCGTGCGTCGAGATGGTCGCGCGCGAGCACGACCGCGACGTGGGCGGAACGGTCCGCACGCAGACGGCGATTCCGATGGCCGGCGGGCTGAAGTCCTCCTCGGCGGCGGCGAACGCGACGGTTCTTGCGACGCTCGACGCGCTCGGCGTGGAGATGAACAGAGAAGACGCCTGTCGACTGGGCGTGCAGGCGGCCCGGGAGGCCGGTGTCACCATCACGGGCGCGTTCGACGACGCCAGCGCGTCGATGCTCGGGGGCGTCACCGTGACGGACAACACGAGCGACGAACTGTTGGCACGCGAGGAGCCGGAGTGGCACGTCGTTGTGTTCACCCCCGATGAGCGGGCCTACTCCGCTGACGCCGACGTGGCGCGGTGTGAGCGCATCGCCGGCACCGCGCAGGTAGTCGAGGAGCTGGCGCTCGATTCTCGCTACGGCGAGGCGATGACGGTCAACGGCTTCGCCTACTGTGGCGCGCTGAACTTCGACACCGAGCCGATGCTCGATGCGCTGCCGGACGTGCGGGGCGTCTCGCTGTCGGGGACTGGACCGAGCTACGTCGCGGTCGGGACGCGCGAACAGATGGAGCAGACCCAGACGGCTTGGGCGGAATACGAGGGAACAACATGGCTGACGACAACACAACGGGCGGGAGCACAGCTGACATGAACGTCGAAGAGATGGAGTTAGACGAACTGCGCGAGGAAATCCGGAGTATCGACCACGAAATCGTCCAGCTCATCGCCCAACGCACCTACGTCGCGGAGTCGATTGCCGCGGTCAAGCGGGAACACGACATCCCGACGACAGACGAGACACAGGAGCAGGCGGTGATGGACCGTGCCGGCGAGAACGCAGAGCAGTTCGACGTGGATTCGAATCTCGTGAAGGCGGTGTTCCGGCTACTCATCGAGTTGAACAAGGTCGAGCAGCGAGAGAGCCGATAGCTCGAAATTCGATAATACAAGCCGTATTGAGTCTGTTTTGACCTCGAAATATTCTTCTGGTAGCTGCTCTTTCGATTCAGGCTGGGTGAAAAACACCATGTCCGGTTTCGGTGGCTCCGAAGGGTGTGGTAGTGAGGTGGGGGCAAGCGTCTTGCCCCTGCACTCACAATGTACACATATGAGTTCCGAGTCCAAGAAGAAACGCGTCCAGTTCCGTGCACCGAGGGGGCTGGTAGACCGGGCCGACGCGCTCGCAGCGGTGTTCGAGACGGATCGGACGGACATCCTCATCTCCGCGCTTCGGGACTACCTGCGGGACGCCGCGCACTCCGACGATGTGAAACAGGAGATCGCGGAGGCCTTCTACGACGACGAGATCACGTTCGAGGAACTGAAAGACCTCGTCGGGCACGAGGAGGCCGCCAACTTTCGACTGCTGAAAGAGCAACTGACCGATGAATTCGTGGACGAGGTCGCGGAAGAGCTGGCCGACTCGTAGATGGTTCTGATAGTCGCCGACACGTCGGCTCTCGTAAGCCTCGGGACGGTGGCGGGCACCTCACCGAATCCACTCGACCTTCTTCTCGATTCGCACACCGTGGTTGTCCCAGAGCAGGTCGTCGACGAACTCACCGAAACGGCGTCCTACGACGACGTATCCGGTGAGGCAGCACAGGCGGTTCTCGATCGTCGCTCTGCGTTCGAGACCCGTTCCATCGAACTGGACGAGACGTTCCCGCTGGATGACGGCGAGAACGCAGCGGTCACGCTAGCGAACGATATCGACGCCGTGCAACTGCTCTGTGACGAGTTCAATCGACTTGCGCTCGTCCACGCCTCGCTGGCCGAGACCCGCCTCGTCACGACGCCCATCCTCCTCACCGCCCTGGTTCGCAACGACGCGATCTTGCCGGACGCTGCCGACGAGTTCCTGGCTGAGATGAGTGACGCTCGCAGTTGGTCGTCGAACTCCTACGTCGAGCGGGCGCAGTCCACGCTTCGACAGCAAACCGATAACGAGCAACCCGAGCCGAAGTGATCGACTCGTCAGACACTCGCTAGCCGATCGGAACGACTCTCCGTAGAGCAAGGGCACCTCATTTAAATATGTCACCGATACAGGCCCTTTGTATCTTGAATTCTGTCGTATCGGACGTGTTATTAGACAATATGCAAGGGAATCGTATGGATTTTATCGAGTTGAACAAAGTGGGGCAGCGGGAGAGCCGGTGAGCGTGAAAATAGCTGTTTGAGGGCTCCTAGACGCGTATTAGCGAGTTGGTGAGTCGATTCGTGACGCTGCCTTGCGGATTTTGGACTCAATTAGCAGTCGGAAGATTCAATCACGTCTTTGACCCCTGAACTGGTGACGCACCCAGTGGGTCGCTCCCTACCGAACAAGCAATCACACCTCCCATACTGTCCGAAGGGATTTACATCAGTCAGTCCTATCCGGATTCATGTGAAGCTATGCGACTCCGCCGGACTGGGCAGACTCCGGTGACGAGGGTGACGGCGTGACGGCTAAACTCGGAGACGTACTCTTGGGACGGCTGGCGGACGTCGATATCGACTCCGTCGAAGCGGTTCGAGACGTGCGCGAGCGCTGATGAAAGTTCTGGTTGATACGAACGTCTTCGTCGCCAGTTTAACTGACGAACCCGCCAGAGGAGACGTTGCGACGGAGTTTCTGAATCAGGATCACGACTTCTGTACGTCCATCCTGAATCTCATGGAAATTCGGTCGGTGATGACGAAAAAGAAGCGAGTCGAACAGGGCAGAGTCGAGGACGTACTCTCCGACATCTACACCCGGGTCGATATTTACGCACCGGAAATCAGCGACCAGATTTCCGCGTACAGTCTGCAACAGGACACGCTGCTGTACACGCTCGATTGCGTCCTCCTCGCGCTGGCCGACGACCTCAACGCAACGCTCGCTACGTTCGACGGCGAGCTAAGATATGGTTGGTTCGGCAGTACTACAGGAACTGTATGTTATAGCTGAGCTCTCAGAAGCGACTCCAAGCTCTTCAATTCCACCAACCAACTCACTACGTTTCATCTGCGGTGTATAGATTTCCCATGTCTCTTCTCCTGAGGAGGTGTTCAAAAAAACAGAGATTGCGTTCGGAAATGCCTCTCGCACTGTGGATTCTGCGGGTTCATTAGGTATCTGTATCCAGTTCTGAACATCACAAACAGGGCCACCATTCCAAGACACATTCATAATCCCGCGAGTCTCGAGATCAGCTTCTTGGGCTGATTCTTCGATAGTATTCACATCTTCGGTTGAAATAAAAGCCGTATTCTGTGGACTTGCGGAAGCGACCAAAATCCGAGGAATGTCGGTTTTAAACGCATTTCGGATCTCTGTAGGAGAGCTTCCACCGGAAAAGTGAGTGATTGTTCCAAGCCAAGGATTTGCGGCGGCGACCGGATTCTCCGGTGTGCCTTCGCCACTACCTCCCGAATTGTTTGGTGATTCGCCGTTACTACCTGAGCTACTACACCCTGCTAATCCACTGACTACAGCTATCCCAGCATTAGCCAGTAGTCGTCGCCGCTTGAACATAGGGTGGAGTTGAGACGTAAATGTAAAAAATTCTGTTGTAGTATTTTCTACAGTATACATACCCTTCGTCTTGTACAGCGATCCGGTGGTCTGGAACAAATAGGAGCCTCTACGGTCAATACGCAGCTCTCATCGGCCGGCTGTTTCAGCGTAATTCAAGCTGGAGCCTCCGGCCTCAAGCAGCGACCGAAGCGTCAAGAACGCCATCGTTCGCTCAGATGACCCCGCACGAGTCGATATTGAGGTCGAAACAACAACTGATGATATCCCGCAGCCCCGAATCGCAGACAATGATCCCGGAATCCCAGAGCAAGAGCGTGACATATTGACCGAATCGAGCGAAACACAACTCGAGCACGGACTTGGTGTCGGACTCTGGTTCGTCAATTGGGCAGTAAGCCATCTACCTATATGACTTGTCCCACGGATTCTTACCGAGGGAACAAGTGGTAGACTGCAAACCCTAATATCCCAACTGCAGTCGGGATTCCTCCGCCTTCAGGCGGAGGAGAATATCAATCAGGTGCTACTCCAATTCTGATAGGTCTACTTCTTCCCAGTCGCCATCTCTGGTCGATTGCTGAATTTCGGGTTCAAAATCTTTTATTTCTTCCACAGTCATGGTAGTCGAAGTACCAGCATCATTCGGATCAAAGGTCTTGAACAACATACGGCCAGCTATCTGTTCTTCCAATTCAGACATGAGTACTTCAGACTTCGCTGCTACCTTAGCCACCACTTCTCCATCCACAGCGATACCAACAATCGGCTCATATTCAGAGGCTTCTTCTGGCTCTGACACACTGATAGATGAACGGAATATAATATTAGTCTTTTTCGCTATTTTACTGATTCATCGCCCTGCGACACAAAATGCCCGACTGCGTCGGTATGTCATCCGTTCTCGCACACAATATTTCCGAATCGCGACCGTTGTGTGCCGTATGCGACTGTTATGAGTCAGAAGAGCGACGAGGGACCCATCGCGCGGTTCCTCACGAAAATCGACCCCGTGCCATTCGTCGGTGGGTTGGTGGTGACACTCGCGTTCGTGGCACTCGCCGGTCTCCGGACGAGTCTCGTGCAGACGGGTATCAATCGGGCGTTTACCGTCGTCGGGCAGAATCTCGCGTGGCTGTATCTCGGGAGCGTCCTGCTGTTGGTCGCTATCGGCGCGTACCTGATGGTCAGTCCGTACGGGAACATCAAACTCGGGGACGGCGACCCAGAGTACGGACAGTTCTCGTATCTCGCGATGTTCTTCTCCGCCGGACTCTCCGCCGGCGTCGTTTTCTTCGGCCCGTCGGAGTCGATTACGCACTTCCAGACGGTGCCGCCGCTGTTCGCCGAGACGGCACCACAGACCGACGCGGCAATGATTCCGGCCCTCGCGTACAGCCTCTTCCACTACGGGCTGTCGGCGTGGGGCGCGTATCTCGCCGTCGGGATTCCCGTCGCGTACTACGTCTACAATCGGGGCGCACCGTTCCGCGTGTCGACGGCGCTGATTCCCATACTCGGACGTGAGAATCTGGACGGCGTCGTCGGGCGGACGGTCGACACGCTGGCGGTCATCGCTACGCTTGGGGGTATCGCGACCGGGCTCGGCTTCATCGCCACGCAGCTGCTCACCGGGGTGACGTACCTCACCGGCGTCGAGTTCGGCAGCGTCGAGACGCTCCTTGCCGTCGTCGGCATCACGACGGTGTTCACGATTTCGCTGCTGGCCGGCGTCGACCGCGGGATTCGCCGGCTATCGGATTTCAATCTCGCGTTGATGACGGGACTGTTGTCGGTGACGTTCCTCCTCGGTCCGACGCTCGAGATTCTCAACCTCGGGACGGCGGCGGTCGGGACCTACCTCTCGGAGTTCTTCGCGATGAGCCTCTTCACCGGGAACGGTGTCGAGGGCGGCGCGTCGTGGAGTTCCTACTGGACGGTGTTCTACTGGGCATGGTATCTCGCGTGGGCACCGTTCGTCGGGCTGTTTCTCGCGCGCATCTCCCGCGGCCGGACGATTCGACAGGTGTTGTTCACGGGCTTCGTGAGCATGTCCGCCGTCTCCATCGTCTGGTTCACCGTCATCGGCGGCACGTCGATGCTGCTCCAGCAGGCCGGCGCGGCCGACATCATCGGCGCGATTTCCGAGTACGGCAACGGAGTCGCCGGCTACGCGCTCTTCGGTGCGCTTCCTCTTGGTGCAGTTTGGAGCGTCGGCTTCTTCGTGCTCGTGGTGACGTTCTTCGCCACCTCGGCCGACTCGTCGACGCTGGCCGTGGCGATGTTGACCACCGGCGGCGAGGCGTCGCCGAGCCGCGTCAACCGACTCTTTTGGGGTCTCCTGCAGGGAATCATCGCCTCGATTCTCGTCGTCCTGGGCGGCGCGGACGCGCTCCGCTCGTCGGTCATCATCACGGGCGCACCGTTCGCGTTCGTCTGTGTGGCCGCCTTCGGCAGCTTCCTCTGGCGGCTCTCCTCGCGGTACGGCGCGGCGGTGTTCACCCAGGAAAAATCGGGGCCACAGCCGACCGAGCGGCCGGCCGACGACGACTGACGGTTAGTCGCCGCGCAGCGAGGCGAGCGTCTCGGCGACGTTCTCGACGGCGTGTTCCTTCTTCGCCGGATACGCCTCCACCTTCGCGCGAAGGGTAATCCCGTCGCCCTGTACGACGTCACCGCGGAACGCGGCCTGCTTGTCCAGCGTCAGGAAGAAGGTGCAGTCCTCGTCGACGCGGTGGTCGAGTTCCTCGATGACGGTGTCGATGTCGTCCAGTTCCGTGAGTTTCGACAGGACGTGGCGCATCTCGTCGGCCCGCTCCAGTCGGATGGAGACGACGAGAATGCGGTCGCCGTTGAACCCTTCCGTCTCGGCGTAGTCCAGTTCCAACGCCTCACCGTCGTCGCCGTCGGGGACGAACGTTCCGAGCGCGTCCGCGACGCGTTTCCTGTCTTCCGTGACGTAACAGAACGCCCGGAGGTCGACGTAGTGGAACGGGACCGACGCCACGTTACTCCTCGTCGTCCTCGTCGTACGTCTCCTCGGCGGCGGTCAGGGAGTCGGCCGCGATGCCGGCCTCCTGGCCGTCCTCGAAGGAGATGACGTACTGTTCGTCGCCGAACATCGTCTCGGAGACGCTCTGGACGATGCCGACCTCGCCGTCGTGTTCGCTGTGCTCGTCGTGCAGCACGACCTCGTCGTCCTCTTCGAAGCTCATACCTGCGATTCCAGCGAACGAGCAAAAAGCGCGTCGTTTCGTCGGATTACCACTCAACGCCCTCCTGCGTCTGCGCGTCCTGTCGCCGGAGCGCGGCCCGCGCGTTCGAGGCGTCGTAGCCGAACAACACGCCCTCGCTGTACGCCTCTGCCACCTCGACGGCGTGCAGGAGGTTGTCGATATCCACGTCGACCGCGTACAGCTCGACCGACATCGGCGTGTCGAGCCGGTCGCGAAAGCCCGAGGCGATGGTCTCGAGCCAGTAGGTGGTCCCGTAGTGAGTGTCGTACAGCGGGACCACGAACTCGTCGACGAGCGGTTCGAGCGCGTCCAAATCCAGCCCCGCCCGCTCGTAGAGGTGGTCGCCGTACGGGTCCGGATACAGCGTGAAGTACGTCCGACCGGGAATCCGGTCGGTCGCCGCCGCCACGAACTCGGTGATGACTTCCGCGCGCCACTCGTAGCGGTCCTCGACGGTCGTCTCCTCGGGCGGTGGTCCTTCCCCCGCCTCGTGGCGTGTCTCCACCCACTCCTCGAATCGGGCGTTACACCGGTCGCAGTAGCAGTACTCCTGTCGCGGGAACCCCACGTCGTCGAGTCGCACGTCGCCGTTCACCTCGGCACAATCCTCGATGATTTCGAGCAGACCCTCGCGGTACCCCCCGTGGGTGGGACAGACGTACGCCCAGTCGAAGAACTGGCGGTCGCGGGTCGCCTCCTGGCCCTCTGGGTTGACGGGCACGAGCTCGTCGTTCTCGCTCCCGGCCGCGTTGTCGCCGAAACAGGAAATCATGCTGACCGCGTCTTCGAGCGGCTCATTCGACCGCCCGGACACGTCTTTCACCTCGAAGAAGTTCCGCTCGAACTCCGGATACTCGATGTCTTCCGGATTCCGCGTGACGACCCCGTACATGCTCCGCGGTAGCCGACGCTCGGGGGTAAGTCGTTCGAAAGAAGGGGTTGTTGTTACCGACGCGCGACGAGCGCGACGATAGCGACCAGTGCGACGACGGCGACGAGTAGTTTCTTCGACATCAATCGAAATGTCGTAGTCTGAGATGAAATCTTTTCTGGTCTATGTGCTCTCGATGAGCGACGCCACGTCGTCGCGCACGATGGTGTCGCAGTAGCGACACCGAACGCCGTCATCGAGTACGTCGAACACCGAATCGACCGGCTCGTCACCGGTCGTGATACAGTTCACGTTCGGACACGAGAGGACGCCGACGACCTCCGTGGGCCGTGAGACGCGTGACTTCTCGGACACCTCGTAGCCGCGGATGATGTTGATACTCGCCTGCGGGGCGATGAGCGAGAGCACATCCACCTCGTCGGCGCTCAACTCCCGGTCTTCGACCTTGACGATGTCCTTCCGGCCGAGCCGGTCGGATGGGACGTTCATACCGATGGAGACCTCCTCGCCGCCGGAGCCGTCGATACCGAGGACGGCGAGCACGTGGAGCGCGGTCCCGCCGGGGATGTGGTCGATGACGGTGCCGTCTTGAATCTTGGAGACGCGGAGTTCGGTGTCTGTCATAGCATGGAATCGAGTAGCGCCATCCGGACTGGGACGCCGCTGTGGGCCTGTTCGAAGTAGCGGGCGTGGTCGGTGTCGTCGATATCCGGCGCGATTTCGTCGACGCGCGGCAGCGGGTGCATCACCGTCAGGTCGTCGCGCGCGTCGGCGAGCGTCTCGGCGTCGATGCGGTACTCGCCGGCGACGGCACGGTACTCGCTCTCGTCGGGGAAGCGCTCCCGCTGGATGCGTGTCACGTACAACACGTCTAACTCCTCGAGTACGGCGTCGAGGTCGGTGTGTTCTTTCACGACAGCGCCCGACTCGTGGAGGTCGAATCGGACGTTCCGGGGAAGCCGGAGGGACTCGGGGCTGATAAAGTGCATCCGCGCGTCGAAGTTCGTCAACGCGCCGGCCAGTGAATGAACCGTACGGCCGTACTTCAGGTCGCCCATCACGCCGACCGTCAGGTCATCGAGGCCAGCGTTTTCTCGGATGGTGTAGAGGTCGAGCAAGGTCTGGGAGGGGTGTTGGCCGGCACCGTCGCCGGCGTTGACGACGGGGACGTCGACGAACTCGGCGGCGAGTCGGGCGGCTCCCTCGCTCGGGTGCCGGAGGACGATGCCGTCGGCGTACCCCTCGACGACGCGCATCGTGTCGGCGAGCGATTCGCCTTTCTTGACCGACGACGACTCGACGGTCCCCATGTCGACGGTGTCGCCGCCGAGCCGTTTGATGGCGGTTTCGAAGCTCATTTTCGTTCGGGTACTCGGCTCGAAGAAACAGAGCGCCAACAGCGCATCGGGGTGCGCGTCGGCGAAGGCGGTCGGGTCGGCGTCGAACTCGGCGGCCCGGTCGAGCACCGATTCGATGTCCGCCCGCGAGAGCTGTTTCGCGCCGATGAGGTGGTCGTGGCGCACTATGTGTCTCCGCGACTGCGAGCACTACCAAGCTTTCGACCCGCGGCCCCTTCCGACCGCCCGGTGGCTGGGCGCGGTCGATGTTCTTCAGTGATGAGGGCCCACGCCCGGTGTGCTCGCAGTCGCTGGCGGAAAGGGCGGTGTCGGACGGACGACGACCACCCTGGGGCTTGCCGCTGCCGCCGCTCGGGTCGGCTACGCACCGGTCGTGGTCGACGCGAACCGCGACTGTCCGGACCTCGCGCGCCGGGCCACTGTCGACCCTGCTGGCGTCGAGACACTCGCCGCCGGTGGTTCACTCTCGGAGGCCGGCGAAACTACTGACGGCGTCGCTATCATCGGTGCGAGCTACGAGACTCCGGCGACCGACTACGAAGCCGCACTCCAACGGCTGGTCGAAAGCTCGCGCCCGGTGTTCATCGACTGTCCCGCGGGAGCCGGTCCCGACGCGACGCGACCCCTCTGGTTCGCCAGCCGAACCGTCCTCGCGACGACGGCAACCGAGCGGGCCGTTCGTGCAGCCGAAAAGACGAATGCGATAGCGCGTCGGCTCGACGCCCCACCGATTGCGACGGTCGTGACGCGAGCCGAGAAGCCGGGACCGGCGGTGAATCTCCGGCCCGCGCTGACGGCGACAGTTCCGACCGTCGACCGGCCGGCGTGGCGACGGGCCGGCCGGGCCTACGACCGGGTGTGGCGACAGCTCGTTTAGCGTCGCCGACGTACGTCGTTGCTCGTTCGCACGTCGATGCTCGTCTTGTTCGTGGTGCGAATCCAGTCGAGATACGACTGCATCCGGTCGGCCTCACGCAGCTTCTGTGCTGTGTGGTACTCCTCGATGAGTTCCTCGTTCGTGAACAGCGCGTGGAGCTGGTCGTGACACGGGGAACAAATCAGCGCGACCGGCGACTCCCTGCGGTGTTCGGGGACGAGGTGGTGTCGCTCCATCGGCAGCGCGTCGCCGTAGCGACCACACAGCGCACACGGCTCCGGCTCGTTGGACATGCCTGTACGGAGGCGGCGAGGAAAGTAAAATCGCGCGTCGAAGCGTTACTCTTCGATCTCTGCGGCGAGTTCGTCGGCGTCGATGTCGGCGTCTTCGAGCGCCTCCTCGATGTCAGCACCTTCTGCGCCGCCACCCATACCGCCCATGCCACCCATCATGCCACCCATGCCCATGCCGGAGCCGTCGATGACCTCCTCGATGATGATGCGGTCGATGCCGGTCTGGTCGATGACCTGCTGGCCGATCTGCTGTTTCTGGAACATCCACTGCTGGTTCATGGCCAGTTGCGGCGTGGACTCGATGTACAGCGTCGTCTTCTCGACCGTCTCGGTGACGGTTTCCGGCTCGCCGTCCTCGTCGTCCGGCTCTTCGACGGTCGTCTCCTCGACTTCCTCCTCTTCGAGCCGCATCTCGAGGTCCACGTCTAGGAACATGCTGAACAGGCCCTCTGCCTGTTCGAGCGTGTCCTCAACCTCTTCGAGAAGCTCGTACTCGTACTCGACGGACTCACCGGCCAGCGGGTGATTGAAGTCGACGCGTGCGCGGCCGCCGACGATCGTTTCGAGATACCCCTGATCGCCGTCGATTTGGACCTGCGCGCCCGGGCGCATGGAGTCTTCCGGAATCTTGTCCGCGGAGACGGTGCGGACCTCGCTCTCGTCGTACTCGCCGAAGGCGTTCTCGGCGCTGACGGTGACAGAGCCGGAGTCGCCTGCCTCCTTCCCCACGATGTCCTCCTCGACGGTCGGGAAGAGGTGCTGTTCGCCGAGCGCGATGACGCGCGGCTCGAACTCGCCTTGGTCGGCGACGCCCTCCTCCTCTGCGACTTCCTCGTCGGTCGTGTCGACGAGCTGGCCGCCCTCGGTGGTGCGAGCGGTGTAAGCGATGCGGACGAAGTCGCCGTCCTGCAGTCCGGTCGTCTCCGTCTCTTCGGTCTCGTCGGCTTCCTCACTCATACCACACGAAACTCACGTCGCACCCTTAACAATCACGTTTCGCCCGCCGGCGCGTTTTTGCGTCTCGCCCGCTCAAACCGCCTTATGTACGAGGTCGAACTCAAACTCCGTGCCGACCACGACCCCCTCCGCGAGCGACTCGACGCCCGCGCGACCCGCGACCGGTCCGTCACCCAAACCGACACCTACTACGACGCACCTCACCGCGACTTCGCCGAGACCGACGAGGCCGTCCGGGTCCGCGTCGAACGCGAAGCCGAGGAGTCAGTCGCCAAGCTCACCTACAAGGGACCGCTCCTCGATTCGGAGTCGAAGACGCGCGAGGAGCACGAGACCCTCGTCGCGGACGAGGATGCGACGCGAGGAATCCTCGACGGACTCGGCTTCGAGCCGGCCGCTACCGTCGAGAAGCACCGGGTCTTCTACACCCTCGACGGCTACACCGTCACCCTCGATTCCGTCACCGACCTCGGCGAGTTCGTCGAAATCGAGACGGAAGTCGAGACCGAAGCCGAGATTCCGGCCGCCCGCGACCGCGCTCGTGCCCTCCTCTCCGAGCTCGGAGCGGACCCGGACGAAGGTATCCAAACCTCGTATCTCGGGCTGTTGCTCTCGAAATCAGATACGTCACAGTAATTTTCCGTGCCTGCGGTGTTTCCGTAAGTTATAGAACCGCCCGCGAGGTATCGGAGGCAATGACAGACCGCAATATTCGCGTCGAGCCGGTCGCCGGCCGCGCGGTGGAAGACCAGGAGACGGAAATCGTCGAACGCAAGGGGCTCGGCCACCCGGACTCCATCTCCGACGGCATCGCAGAACACGTCTCACAGGCACTCGCTCGCGCGTATCTCGACCGCGTCGGCAAGGTGCTCCACTACAACACCGACGAGACGCAACTGGTCGCCGGCACCTCAGCGCCCGCCTACGGGGGCGGTGAAGTCCTCGAGCCAATCTACCTGCTCATCACCGGCCGCGCCACCAAGGAGTACGCCGAGTACGAGAACGGCCAGGTCGTCCGCCACCACACCATCCCGACCGAGACCATCGCGCTCCGTGCCGCCCGCGACTACTTCGCCGAGAACTTCCCGGAGATCGACTTCGGCACCGAGGTCATCGTCGACGTGAAACTCGGCGAAGGCTCGGGCGACCTCCAGGAGGTCTTCGGCGAGGAGGGCAAACAGATACCGAAGGCAAACGACACCTCATTCGGTGTTGGGCACGCCCCGCTGACGGAAACCGAACAGATTGTGCTCAACGCCGAGCGCGAACTCAACGGGAGCTTCGGCGAGCGCCACCCCGCCATCGGACAGGACGTGAAGGTGATGGGCAAACGCGAGGACGACGAAATCGACGTGACGCTGGCCGTCGCGATGATCGACAGCTTCGTCGACTCGCTGGAGGCGTACAAGGAGCACGTCGCCGCCGTCCGCGAGTTCGTCACCGACCTCGCCGGCGAGTACACCGACCGCGACGTGACCGTCCACGTCAACACCGCCGACGACTACGACCACAACTCCGTCTTCCTCACCACCACCGGCACCTCCGCCGAGCAGGGCGACGACGGCTCCGTCGGCCGCGGCAACCGCGCAAACGGTCTCATCACCCCGAACCGGTCGATGTCGATGGAGGCCACCTCCGGAAAGAACCCCGTCAACCACATCGGGAAGATCTACAATCTGCTCGCCACCCAGATTGCCGAGGCCGTCGTCGCTGAGGTCGACGGGCTGCGCGAGATTCGGATTCGGCTCCTCTCGCAGATCGGCAAGCCGATCGACGACCCGCACGTCGCCGACGCTTCGCTCGTCACGGAAGACGGCGTCGAGATTGCCGACGTGGAGGAGGAAGTCGAGGCGGTCGTCGACCGCGAACTCGCCGACGTGTCGAGTATCACTCAACGCGTCATCGACGGCGAACTCTCTACCTTCTGAACCCACCTTTTTGCTGTTCGGGCTTCCTCGCGCGCCTCCGGCGCGCTGCGGGGAGCCACTCACAGCAAAAATCTGGGTCAAAAAGCCGCAGCCGTGGCTCGCTTCGCTCGCCACGGGGAAACGCCTCACTTCGTTCGGCGTACACCTGGACAAGTGAACGAAACCGCTTTGCCGTCGCCTCCGTTGCTCGAAGTATGACCCGCGTGTGTCTCGTCGGCGACCCGGAGGTGAATCTCCGCTACGAACTCGTCTCCCGCGAGACCGCACGCAACGCGCTCGCGACCTACTCGCTCGCAGAACCGTACCAGAACACCGTCGCCGTCGAAACCGTCAGTCTCGGCGCGGCGGTCTCGCTGCTCAACGACCTGAACTGGTATCTCGTCCGGTTTGCCGACGCCGCGCTCGTGCTCGAACCCTCAGTCAGCGACGAGGAGTGGCTCTCGCGTGACCTCGCGCGACAGGTCCGCGACGACGAGATTCCCCCCGACGAGACCGACCGATATCTGAAGGTGTACGGTATCGAGGACGGCGAACTCGTCGAACCGATGTTCGTCGCCCGCACCGGCCACGAACTCCCCGACTACGACCTCCAAGACGTGGACGAGACTCTCCGCGTCCGGGTGACCGAATCCGAGTTCGGTGCGTAACACCTGAGTTGTAGACGGGAAAACACGACCAGATATGGTCTCCCTCCAGTCGTATCTCGACCGCGCGAGAGCCGGCCTCGATGGGGTCTGGTGGCTCGCTGTCGTCCCGTTCGCCGTCGCCCTCCTCTCGACGGAGAAATTCACCCAACTCGGCAACGCCGACTTCCACGTCGGCGTCTCCGTCTCGTTCCCGTTTCCCGTCACGGGCGGGTGGGCATTCCTGAGTCTCCCCGACACTACCACCGGGGTCGGAACGGACGGCGTCCAGACGGCCGTCACGCAGTTCGGAGCCGTCGCCCTCGGGTTCGCGCTCGTCTCGCTGCCGGCGACCGCCCTGTTCGTCAATTTCGGCCTTTCGGGTTCCGTCGGTGGGTTGGCCGTGCTCGCGCCGGTCGGTCTCGTCTTCGACACCGCCACGATGGCGTTTGTCCACGACGCGTTCGACCTGTCGTCTGCGGAACAACGCGAATCCTTTTCGGCCTCCGACGACTCCACGACCTATGAGTAGCTACGAGAGACAGTCGAGCAACAGCTTCCTCCTCGCGGCGCGCGAGTGGCAGGCAATCGGCGGCGCGACCGGGCTGATGATTCTGAACGTCATCCTGATGTACGCCGTCGCGTTCACCCCGCTTGCCGGCATCAATCGCATCGTCTTCGCGGTGCCGATCGTCGGTTCACTCGTCTACGGTGCCGTCATCACCGTCGGCGAACTGCTCGCCGAACGCGGCTTCAAGAACAACACGACCCCCCTCACACTGGTGGGGGTCGTCCTGCTAGAGGTCGGGTTCGGGCTGTTCGGCGGCGGAATACTCTCATTTCTCGCTCCCGACGTGCGACTCCTCGCGCTCGGTGTCGCGGGCGTCGTCACGGCTGTCATGACTGCCGGCATCGGCACCTACGTCTACGCCCGCTCGGACACTGACTTCGACCACTACGGCAAAATCGCGACGGGCGCGTTCCTCGTCGGCTTGGTCGCTATCCTCGCCGGGTCGTTCATCTCCATCGTGTTGCTGGTCGGCTTCGTTGCCATCTTCCTTGGGTTTCTCTTTCGGCTCGGCTACGAGATGTGGGAGATTCGAGAGAATCGCGGGCTGAACACGGCGATGCAGGCTATCGGTCTCTACGTCGCCGTCGCCGGTGTCTTCGTCCACATCCTCCAGCTCGTCGTCCGCGCGCTTGCTCGCCGCTAATCGAACATCCCGGTCGACATGTACCGTTCGCCGGAGTCCCAGTACACCGTGACGACGAGCGGCGCGTCGGCGGGCAGTTCACGCTCGGGAGCCTCCGGATTCCCGTCGAGGAGATTCGTCCGTGTGTCCGGTCCCGGCACGTCGGCGTCGGTCGCGAGCCGCTCGGCAACGCGCTTGGCGGCGAGGTTCGACGCCGCTGACGACTGGCCGACGAGCAGTCCCTCCTCGCGGGCGAGTCGGCGCGCCTCCTCCTCGGCGGCGTCAAGCGAGACCGTCTCCACGCCGTCCAGCAAGTCACGGTCCAGATTCGGCGAGACGAACCCCGGTCCCATCCCCTGGAAGGAGTCGCCGACTGGCTCGCGTCCGGAGAGAACTGCGCTGTCCTCGGGTTCGACCGCGACGATATCCATCTCCGGGTGCTCCTCGCGGAGTCGCCGCCCGATACCCGAGATTGTCCCACCCGTGCCGACCCCGGCAACGAGCGCGTCGATGTCTCTCCCCTCGACCTGCTCGAGAATCTCCTTGCCCGTCGTCTCGTAGTGCGCGCGCGGATTCGCCTCGTTCTCGAACTGCCGGAGCTGGACGGCGTCTTCCGTCTCCTCCAGTTCGTCGGCGTGGTCCTTCGCGTCGGAAATATCCCCCTCTACAAGGTCGAGGCGTGCGCCGTACGCCCGCATAATCTGCTGGCGCTCCGGCGATTTCGACCCCGGCATCACGATGATGGCGTTGTAGCCGCGCGCTGCGGCGACCATCGCGATACCGATGCCCGTGTTCCCCGAGGTGGGTTCGACGATGGTGTCGCCCGGTTCGATTTCGCCGGCTCGCTCAGCGGCCTCAATCATCGCGAGTGCGGGCCGGTCCTTCGCGCTCCCGCCCGGATTGCGCGACTCTACCTTCGCGGCGACGATGCTGCCAGGGGGTGACTCCACCTGCACGAGCGGGGAGCCGACCGTGCCGAGTACGCTCCGATTCATTGGCCGACGTTCGCCAGCGACGGATAAGGGGGCTACGGTCTCCCGGGTCGCCGCCCGTTATATAGTACCGTCAGCCGTACAATCGGTGTGGAGTACGACGAGATTCGCTACGAGACGGACGACGGTATCACAACCATCACCATCGACCGGCCGGAGGTGTACAACGCCTTCACCCGGACGACCGTGCTCGAACTCAACGACGCGGTTCGGCAGGCGGGGAACGACGAGGACACCTACGCCGTCGTCCTGACGGGGGCGGGCGACGGCTTCTGTGCCGGCGCGGACACGACCGAGATGCCCGACTGGGACGACCAGTCGCCCGAGGAGTACGGCGCGTATCTCTGGCTCATCCAGCAGTTGGTCGCGAAGCTCCGGGGCCTGTCGACGCCCTCTATCGCGGCCGTGAACGGGCCGGCCGTCGGGGCGGGCTGTGACTTCGCGCTCGCGTGTGACCTCCGGGTCGTCGGCGACGAGTCGCTCCTCCGCGAGGGGTTCGTCAACATCGGTCTCATTCCGGGGGACGGCGGGGCGTGGCTGTTACCCCGGCTCGTCGGCGAAGCGAAAGCCCGCGAGTATCTCCTCACCGGCCGCGATATCACCCCCGAGGCGGCCGTCGATATCGGCCTCGCCGTCGAATCCAGCCCCGACCCGCTCGACGCGGCGACCGGCCTCGCGCGCGAAATCGCCAACAAGCCGGCGACGGCCGTCCGTCGGACGAACGACCTCGTGGATCCGACCCGTTCCTTCGAGGAGTACTGTCAGCTCGCGAGCGAGTACCAGTGGGAGTGTGTCACCGACCCGGAACACGCCGAGGCGGTCACGGCGTTCAACGAGGGCCGCGAGCCTGACTTCGACCGCTAACGCTCAGAGACCTTCGGCACGCCGTCTCCTTTCAACGCCCTCGCGATGGTGTTCAGCTGCATCTCGTCGGTGCCGGCCGCGATGCGGCGACCCCGCGCCAGCCGGTAGAGATACTCCAGCGGGTGGCCCTGCTGGTAGGCGCGCGCGCCGACGATTTGGACCGCCTCGCTGATGACTTCCTCGGCGACCTGTGAGGCGTGGAGCTTCGCGACCGAGGTCTTGAGCCGCGAGGGTGCACTCTCGTGGCCATCTGCGCTCGCGGCCGTGTTGTAGACGACGCCGGCGGCCGTCTCCAACTCACGATACATCTCGGCGAGCTTCCACTCGATGCCCTGAAACTCGTCGAGCGACTGGCCGAACTGCTCGCGCTCGTCCGCGTACGCGAGCGCCCGCTCCAGTGCGGCCGCGGCCCACCCGATAGCGAGCGTCGAACTGCCGAGTCGCTCCCAGTTCAGCGACACCAACTGCTGTTTGAAGCCGTCCTCCCCTCGGGTGAGGACGTGGTCTGTCGGTATCTCCACGTCGTCGATGCTGAACTGCGTCTGGCTGTACCCAGCCATGTTCCGGTACTCCTCGACAACCTCGATGCCGGGGTCGTCAAGCGGGAGCACGACCGAGCCGAGACCCTCCGGGAACCCGACCCACGTGACGGCCACGTCCGAGAAGGGGACGCCGCCGACCCACATCTTCTCGCCGTTACAGACGAGCCGGCCGTCTTCCTCCTCGACGGTCGTCGTCATGTTCCCCACGTCGGAGCCGGCGTCGGGTTCGGAGATGGCGATGGAGATGTGGTCCTCGCCGGCGGTCACGCCCGGCAGGTACGCCTCCTTCACCGACTCGCTCCCGAACAGGTCGATGGCGCGGGGACCGACCATCGACTGGGTGTACACAAACCAGCCGGTGTCCGGGCAGGCGCGGCTCACTGCCTCGGTCAACACCACCGACGCGAGGTCGGACATCCCCTCGCCGCCGTACGCCTCGTCGATGGAGGGACAGTACAGCCCCTCGTCGGCGAGCAACCGGAGGTTCTCCCAGGGAATCTCCCCCTGCCACGTGTACGCGTCGGCTTCGAACGCCGTCGCGACCTCCTCGACGCGCTCGGCGTACGCCCGCAGTTCCGGCGATAATGCCTGCATGTCCCCAGATTGGAGTGCCAGACGGTTAATTCGTGGCGTCGGCTCTGTCCACGACGGCGGGTGTCTCCCCCGACACGACAACTGATAAATCGCCCCGGACCCTCCCTCCGGTATGCAACTCGAGACTATGCGGCCGAACCCGACGTGGGACGCGGCCTCGTATGAAAGCGCCGTCGAGACATTCGCGCAGTTGGACGACCCGACCATCCACGTCTGGGGCGGCGACTGGTGTAAGGACTGCCGGTCGCAGCTCCCGGACTTCGGTGCCGCGCTCGAGGCCGCCGGCATCCCCGACGAGCAGATTCACCATCACCCCGTCGAGAAGAACGACGACGGCTCGAAGTCGGGCGAGCTGGTGGAGGAGTACGGTATCGAGCTGATTCCGACGGTCGTCGTCGAACTCGACGGCGAGGAGCGCGCCCGCTTCGTCGAAGAGGAGAACGCCCCTATCGTCGTCTACCTCGCAGAACAGTTCGCCTAAGCCGACGCGAACAGCGGCGCGGGGTGGTCGTCGTCTTCGGTTATCACGCCCGACAGCACGACCTCGTCACCGATAGCGACGCGCTCGCTGTCCCCGTCGATGCGTACCATCACCTTCGCGTCGCCGAGTTCGACGACCGTGACCTGGTAGCCGCGCTCCTCGAACCCTTCGGGCGGCACCTGAATTGTCGTCTCCGAGTGGACGACTCCCTCGGTCGGAAGCGACACGCGGGTCAGTTCGCGGTTCCCGCAGTGGGGACACGCGCCCGTCGGCACGCCGTTCGTGTGGCCGCACTCCTCGCAGGCGAGTCCGAGCAGTTCGCCGTCGCGGACCGCCGCCGCCCACTCGTCGTACGTCAGGCTCATGCACGACCCTCCAGGACGCTGACGACGGTCGTGGCAGCGTCCCCGCCGAGGTTGTGCGCGACGCCGACGTTCGCGTCGGGGATCTGACGCTCCCCGACCGTACCGCGAATCTGCTCGGTCAACTCGACGATTTGGGCCGTCCCGGTCGCACCGATGGGGTGGCCCTTCGCCTTCAGCCCGCCGGACGGATTGATCGGTCGGTCGCCGTCCAGCGCGGTGCGGCCCTCGGTCGCGTAGGTCCCGCCCTCGCCGTCGGGGGCGAAGCCGATAGCCTCGCTGGCGAGAATCTCAGCGCCGGTGAAGCAGTCGTGTACCTCCGCGAAGTCGGCGTCGTCGGCCGCGATGTCGGCCTGCGCGTACGCCTCACTCGCGGCGTCGCGGGCGGCCTGTGTCGCGGACAGGTCAGCCTTGTCGGCAATCGGGACCACGTCCGTCGCGTGGCCGACGCCGGTCACGTCAACGGGCGCGTCGAAGGAGTCGGCGAGGTCGTCACTCACGACGACCACAGCGCTCGCGCCGTCGGAGAAGGGACAACAGTCCATCAGCCGGAACGGGTCGGCGACGACCGGTCCCTCGAGCACCTCGTCGACGGTCGTCTCCTTCCCGAAGTGCGCGCGCGGATTCAGCCGCCCGTTCGCGTGGTTCTTCACGGCGACCGCGGCGAGGTCCTCTTCGGTCGTCCCGTGCTCGTGCATGTGGCGTTTCGTCAGGAGGGCGAAGACGCTCGGGAACGTCAGTCCGGTCGGCTGCTCGTACTGGCGGTGGGAGGCGGACGCGAAGATGCGCGTCATCGCCGGGGTGTCCTTGCCCGTCTCAGGGGTACACCGCTCGACGCCGCCGACGAGGACGATATCGTGGACGCCGGCATCGACCGCCTGCACGGCGTTTTTGAACGCGTTGGCCGAGGTGGCACAGGCGTCCTCGAACCGCTGGACTTCGAGACCGGCCGCACCGATGTGGCTGGCGACGCGCGGGCCGAGATGCGTCTCGTTTTCGGCCTGCCCGCTCATCGCGTTCCCGAAGTAGAGCGCGTCGAGGTCGTCGGTCGTCACGCCCGCGTCGTCGAGCGCGCCGAAGGCTGCCTCGCCGAACAGTTCTTGTAGTGGTGTGTCGTGGACGCCGAACTTGGTCATGCCGGCCCCGACGACTGCTGCGCGAGTCATACCGCTGTTCGTGTGTGAGCGCTAATCAAGGGACCGCTTGTCGGCGGCTACTTCCGGAACTCCCGGTTTGGGGGGTCGCGCCGTTGTCTCCCGCCGGAGCCGGGAATCGCGAGCCAGATGAGCGGCGCGCCGACGACCGCACCGGCGAGGGTGGCGACGACGACCGCAACCGGCGACGCTTCCGCCTGTACCGCGATGAGTCCCGCAGAGAGCGCGACAATCGCCGTCAGTCCCGCCTTCACGCGGAACGCGAAGGAGTCGCGCTCTTCGGAGCTGATGGGACCGACCATCAGTTCTGCCCCCGAACGCGTCCCCGCCGCTCCGTACGCATCTCCATACTCCCGGATGCAGTGGCACCGAGTTACCCCTTCCGGTTCAGGCGTCGCACGCGACAACAGACGTTTTATCCACTTCACCCCGAAACTGCGAGCATGAACGCCCGCGACCGCACGGACCTGATTACGCGGTACACCGAAGAGACCGTCACCGAAGAGGAGATCGAGACGCTGCTCGAGGAGCGCGAGGACCCCCACGCGTACATCGGCTACGCCCCGACCGGCGAGATGCACATCGGCCACTTCACGACGATGCGCAAGCTCGCAGACTTCGTCGCCGCCGGACTCGAGGTGACCGTCCTCGTCGCCGACCTCCACGCCCACCTCGACGACGAGAAGTCGCCCTTCGAGCTACTGGAGGCTCGGTCGACCTACTACGAGGAGGCCATCCGCGGGATGATCGAGGCGGCCGGGGGCGACCCCGACGACGTGGAGTTCGTCCGCGGCACCGACTACCAGCTTGAGGAGCCGTACACGCTCGAACTCTACCGGCTCATCGCCGACACCACTATCTCGCGGGCGAAACGGGCAGGCAGCGAGGTCGTCCGCCAGTCCGACAACCCCAAACTCGGCGGCTTGGTTTACACGCTGATGCAGAGTCTCGACGTGCTGGCGCTCGATGCCGACATCGCCTACGGCGGTATCGACCAGCGGGGTATCTACATGCTCTCCCGTGAGCTGTTCGACGACGACGAGAAGCCGGCCTGCGTGTTCGCACCGCTACTCTCGGGGTTGACCGGCGGGAAGATGTCCGCCTCCGACGCCACCTCGAAGGTGAATCTCACCGACTCCCCCGATCAGGTCGACGAGAAGATACAGGGAGCATACTGCCCGCAAGGCGAAGTCGAGGACAACGGCGTTCTCGAATACCTCGAATACCTCGTCTTCCCGGTGTTCGACGAGCGCGGTGAGGCCCTCACGGTCGAACGCCCCGAGGAGTACGGTGGGAACCTCGTCTACGAGACGTACGACGAACTGGAGACCGACTACGTCTCCGGCGAGCTCCATCCCGCCGATTTAAAACCCGGCGCGGCGGCGGCCATCTCGGAGGTGATCGACCCGGTTCGCGAGCGGCTCACGAGCCAGCCGGACCTGCTGGCGGACGCATACCCGGACACCTACGATTGACATCCTCCCCTCCCTGAAGAGCGAGGATCCCCACGTTGGGATATTGTGGTTTACGACGTGACCTGTTCTTGAGGCGCGAATGCGCTGCTCTATTGAAAATGGAAGACAGCAACGGGATCACGCCGTAATGAGTTTAGGAAAACGAGGTCGAGAAGACGGTAATGGGAGTCGCCTTGCTCGACCTCGTTGAGACAGCACTACGTGTAGCTAAACAAGCGTTGGGGAAGCGAGCGGGCAAGCCCGTCTCGGGCGGGCTTGCCCGCGAGACCCACATCGTCGCACACTGTATTCGGAAGGAAGAAGACCACAGCTACGCCGAACTCGTAGATCGGCTCAGTCTCATGCCGGACGTGTGTGAGCGTCTCGGGATCAGCTCGGATGCTCCACCTGATCCAACCACGTTCTACCACTCGTTTGATCGGTATGCGATGTATGTCTGGCGGGCGTTGCTGCGCGTTTCAGCGCAGCAACACCCGCAATCCGGCCACGTTGCCCTCGACAGCACGTTCTTCGAGCGATCTAACGCTTCCCAGTATTATTGTCAGCGGAAAGGACGGACAGTAAAGACGGTCAAGGCGACGACATTGACCGATACAGAGTCGCTGGCGGTGTTGGACGTTCACTGCTGTATCAAGCATGAGCACGATACGAAGGCTGGCCCGCGGGTCGTCCGCCGGAACGCGGACGACCTGCGGGCCGTCGCTGCCGATAACGGATTTCAAGATTGGCACACCGAATGCGAGATCGCAGCATTAGATGTGGACTACCTCATTCAGTACCGTGGATCGACCCCGAAGGCAGCAGCAAACAACGCGCTGATCCGGGCAAAAGGCTATACACAGCGGTGGATGTCGGAAACATCCTACTCAACGGTCAAGCGAACGCAGGACTCCGCCCTGCGTTCGCAATTCTGGTACCGACAGTTCCGTGAGATCATCCTCTCGTTCGCCCTCAACAACCTCAAGAAGCTCACCAAAACACTATGATCCCGCTCCCGTACCGCATTTTCAATAGAGCAGAATGCGCCAGTTTCCTTGTCAAACAAGAACGTCGATGGCTGTGCCAACCAGCCGTTACTCCTATTCACCGACAGATTCGGTGAACTCGGAGATACTTTTTGTCGAAGTATGGAATATCCAGATGTGACATCGAACGGTGGATTGCGTAGGAGTTGTCGGATTCATCCCCGCCCTGAAGGGCGGGGCTTTCTCCCCGGTTCTCCGTAATCGCGGCTACTCTCCGCCGTCGGCGCGTGGCAGTTCCAATTCGAACTCTGCCCCACCCAACTCGCTCTCGTTGACGCGCAGCTCCCCCCGTACGTACTGATTATCTCCTCACACAGGTAGAGTCCGAGCCCGGTTCCTTCGCTTTCCTCTCCCTTCTCTCCCTTCTCAAGCACGCGCGAGCGCATTCCTTCGGGGATGCCCGGCCCGTTGTCGGCGATGCGGACGACCACGCTGTCTGTCGTCGTCTCGGCGGTGACCCGGACGAGTGGCTCGTCGGCGTCGTTGTGCTCAACGGCGTTCGTCAACAGATTATGGAACAGCTCGGAGATGAGGTCGTCGGCCAACACCTCGGCGGGGGGGAAGACGCCGTCGATTTCGAAGACGGCTGCGGGGTGGGCGTCGCGGGCGTCTTCGACGGCGTCGGTCAGCTCTTCGTCGAGTGGCGTCGCGAACAGTTCGTGTTCGTTCCCCTCGATGACGGCCTTCATGAACGAGCGCATCGTGTTGATGAGGTCGGTCATCGAGTCGACGCGGTCGATAATCGTCTCGACCCGCTCGCGCTGGTCGTCGGTAACGCTCGACTCGAGGAACTGGCCTTGCATCCGGACGACGTTCATGCCGTTGAGGAAGTCGTGACGGAGAATGCGGTTGAGAAACTCCATGCGCTCACGCTCCTCCCGGATAGTCCGTTCGCGTTGGAGCCGTCGCAGGGTCTCGCGCAGATGCGTCGTCAACAGCTCGCCGGCCCGGATCTGGCTCTCGTCGAAGCTCTCCCCACGCTTGCTCGCCTGCAACAGCCCCTGTCCGCCAACTGGAATCGTCAGTATCTCCTCGTCACCTCGCCATGTCACCGACGACCCGCCGTCGCGCGCGACGAGCGGCTGCTTGTCGAGCGTGAGCTTATCGGCTGCAGTCTGGTCGAGCAACCCGTCTGTTCCGTGGGTTCGCACCGGCTCGCCGTGGATGTAGAGAACGGCGCGCTCGAAGTGGAGCGACTGTTCGGCGGCGCTCACCGCGAGGTCGAACGCCTCGTCCGTGTCGGGGGCGTTCGCCATCTCCGAGGCCGACTGGTGGAGCTGTTCGATACGGCTGCGAGCGACCCGCTCGCGGGCGAGCTGTTTCTGCTCGGTCACGTCCGTCAACACGAGAAACAGCTCTGCGGTGTTGTCGCCGGTCTCGTCGTACGGCGTCACCTGTGCGATGAAGTCGCGCTGTTCGCCGCGGTCGTCGAGGGTCACCTCGACTTCGAACGGTTCGCCCGCGGTGATGTATTCGATGAACGCGGTGCGTGACTCCATCCCGGCCGCCTGAATCACCTCCTCGAAGACGACCGTCGCGTCGTCGAAGTTATCATCGAAGACGGCGTTCGTCGAGAGCGAGACGACCCGCTCTGGCGAGACGCGGAGTGTTGCCACGTCGTCTGCAGTGTTCTCGAACAGTGCCGCCGTCCGGCTCTGTTCTCTGTCCGCACGCTGTTTCCCCTGCTCTCGGCGCACGTCGAAGATGCCGACGCCGAAGGCGACGACGCTCCCCAGCAGAATCGCGTCCAGCGCGATGACGATCGGCTTGTACTCTCCCTGGAGTCCGACCTGGATGCCGAGTATCCACGTGAACACGAAGCCGAAGCCGGCGGCGATCCCCCACGTCCAGACGATCATCCGGCGGACGTAGCGGAACTGCCAGTCTCGGGAGGCGACCCAGAAGCCGCCGGCGACCAGCAGGAGCGCGAGGAGCAGTCCGATCGAGTTCTCGATCATCGTGGAGTAGATTGGTTTGCCCCCGACGGTGATATCCTCGTACATATCGAGAACGGGGACGGTGATGAGCCCGGCACCCAGCGCACAGATCGAAAGCCCCGCGAGCACACGCTTGGGTCGGCCGGAGAGGTCCATGGTCGAACGTCACTGGAATCGGTCAAAAGCGTTGGTGGTGGGTGCTCTCCTGGACACAGACTGCGGCACGTCCCGGTCTTCGCGCTCTCTGGGGCTCCAACTGATTCTCGCGGTGAGCTAAACGCGTGAGCCGTGGCGCTTACGCCTCCTGGCTCCGGTTGAGAAACCGCGCCACCGGTTTGTCGACGCGTCGGCCGCCGTCTATCAACACGTCGTGTCCCCAGCCGTCGAGTCGTTCGTATCGACCCCCAAGCGCGTCTGCGGTGGTCGCGAACCGCCTCGCTGTGAAGAAGGGGTCGGCTGTTCCCCCGACGATGAGGCTCGGTACCGATAGCTCCCCCAGCCACGCCGTCGCGTCGAACCCGGTTGCGATTGCAAGTGAGCGTCGAAACGCCTCGGTCGGGTGGTCGGGGAGTCGTGTAAAAGCGCGAATTGCGGGTGCGGCGACCCGATTTCTCCAACCGTCGGTGACGGTGTTGAGACCGGCGCGATACACCTTCCGCCACTGCCCGCTGTGCGCCCACTCGCTCCACTTTTTCAGTGACTCTCGGCCGTGTCTGGAGAGCCGTGCCGCGGCCAGCGCCAGCGTGACCGACCGAACGCGGTCGTCTTGGCGTGCGAGCGCGAGCGTCAGAAACCCTCCCATCGAGACGCCGAGCACGTCGGCCGGGCCGATTTCGTCCAGTACGCTCCGGTAGCCGTCAGCCATCGCCGATGCCGTCGCGGCCTCGCTCTCGACCGGTCGCGAAACGTAATAGACCGTCCGCGGAGCGCCGGCGGCTACACACGCCGTCGCCTGCCGGTAGCAGTAGCCCGCCAGCACGCCGTCGAACCACAACTGGTCGCCGGCGGGAAACAGCGGGTCGTTCACGCCGGGGACGACGAGCAGTGGTGGCCCCGTTCCGTAGCGCACGTACGGATGTCCGGCGACCGTCCCGCGTCGAGGAAACAGACTCATCGTCTACCGTCTCGTGTGGCAGATGCAAAAGCTGTCTCTCCGGCGGGGGGCGTGACACAATTCTTATTCGCCGGTGACGGCTACCCGGGGTATGAACGAGGAGCGGGTCCGTGACATCCTGCGTGGAGTCGAGGACCCAGCGCTGGGCGACGATATCGTCTCGTTGGGACTTGTCAACAGCATTGAACTCGACGGCGACACGGTGACCGTCGACCTCGCGCTCGGGGCACCTTACTCGCCCGTCGAGACCGATATCGCGAACGAGGTGCGGGAACTGCTCGAGACCGAAGGGCTCGACGTGGAACTTGCAGCCAACGTCGACCGCGGAATCGATCCCGACGAGGAGGTCCTTCCGGGCGTGGAGAACATCATCGCGGTCTCGTCCGGCAAGGGCGGTGTCGGAAAGTCGACGGTGGCCGTCAACCTCGCGGCCGGGCTCGCCGATATGGGCGCGAGCGTCGGGCTGTTCGACGCTGATGTGTACGGGCCGAACGTCCCACGGATGGTCGAGAGCGACGAGCGTCCCCAGGCAACGCCAGACGAGACCATCGTGCCGCCAGAGCGGTTCGGCATGAAGCTGATGAGCATGGCCTTCCTCGTCGGCGAGGAGGACCCCGTCATCTGGCGAGGGCCGATGATCCACAAGCTCATCACGCAACTCGTCGAGGACGTGGAGTGGGGGCGACTCGACTACATGGTCGTCGACCTTCCGCCGGGGACGGGCGATACGCAGCTCACGCTGCTTCAGTCGGTCCCGATTTCGGGGTCAGTCATCGTGACGACGCCACAGGAGGTCGCACTCGACGACGCGCGCAAGGGCCTGCGCATGTTCGGCAAACACGACACTCCCGTGCTCGGCATCGTCGAGAACATGTCCGGGTTCAAATGTCCCGACTGCGGGAACGTCCACGACATCTTCGGCTCCGGCGGCGGTCAGCGATTCGCCGACGAGAACGAGCTGCCGTTCCTCGGCGAACTTCCCCTCGATCCCGACGTACGCGAGGGTGGCGACACGGGACAGCCGGTCGTGCTGGACGACGACAGCGACACGGGCGAGGCGTTCCGCGAGTTCGTCCGCGAGACGGCCGATATGCAGGGAATTGTCCACCGCCAGCGCACCGCGAACCGATGAGCCACTCCGACGAGTACCGCGAACTCCTGCGTGAAGTCGCCGAGGACGTGCGTGGAGATAGCTCCGAGTCAGAGCAGCTCGCGGCCATCCTCTATCGCGTCTCGGACCTCTACGACGAGGAGGAAGACACCGACCCACAGGACGTGTACCGGAACGTGAAGACCATCTTCGAGATCAAAGACCGAGGGACGCTGGCACGCGATTGACTCGGGAGTGTCTGTCGTAGCGAACAGGCGACGCAACTGCGTTCCGAACCGGCGCGTCACACGGTTTTGCCGCCGCGGTTGCCCGCGCTCCCGCCGTGACCGGTCCGGGCGGCTCGTCAGGTCATATCGGCCGTGGTCCCGGCTTCGGATTTGAACCTTCACGCTCCGTGGCCTCTCGTGGCACACCGGCGTTCGGTTCGTGATGCTTAAGTAGGCAAGCCGAGTTCCTACAGACGCACTCGATGTAGGGGCGGATGCCCCGAGTCGGGCGGACTCGATCCGTCGGGCGAAGATACACGACCGCGTGTTGCGGTAGCCAAGTGGCCCAAGGCGCTGGGTTGCTAACTCAGTGGCGTAATGCCCCCGGGGTTCGAATCCCCGCCGCAACGCTCACCCACCCCGATAATCATAGATATGAGCGCGGAAGAACCAGACACAGACGCCGAGGAAGACGAGGACATTCAGTACTTCGTCCGCATCGGCCAGACCGACCTCGACGGGACGAAGACCGTCGAGCGGTCGCTGATGGAGTTGAACGGAATCGGCCAGCGAACGGCCCGCATTGTCGCAGCGAAGGCAGACGTCGACCGCGACTCGGTCTTCGGCTCCCTCGACGAGAGCGTCATCGAACGCGTCGTCGAGACCGTCGAGAATCTCGCCGACGAGATTCCAGAGTGGATGGTCAACCACCAGGACCACTACTTCACCGGCGAGTCCACCCACGAGTTCGGCAACGACCTCGAGATGACGCGTCGACGCGACATCAACCGCATGAAGATGATCGACTCCTATCGTGGCGTCCGACACAAGCGCGGTCAGAAGGTCCGCGGACAGCGCACCAAGTCCACCGGCCGTACCGAGGGAACCATTGGTGTGAACGTCGAGGCCATCAAGGAGCAGCAGGCTGAGGAAGCCGCCGAGGGGGATGAAGAGTAATGCCTCTTGGCTCAAACACGAAGTTCTACGAGACGCCGAATCACCCGTACCAGGGCGAGCGCATCGACGACGAGGCGCGCACCCTCGAAACCTACGGGCTGAAGAACAAAGAAGAGCTGTGGCGGGCACAGTCCGAGCTCCGTAGCTACCGACAGGAGGCGCGTGACCTGCTCGGGGACGCGCAGGGCGACGCCGAAGTCGCCGCCGAGGCGGGCGCGGAGTTCCTCGCTCGGCTCAAGCGCTACAGCATTCTCGACGAGAACGAGAGTCTCGACGACGTGCTGTCGCTCGATCTGACGGACGTACTCGAACGACGGCTCCAGACGCTCGTGTACCGCTCTGGACTGGCCAACACGCCGAATCAGGCGCGCCAGTTCATCAACCACGGCCACATCACGCTCGACGGCGCACGCGTTACCACGCCGTCGATGAAAATCGAAGCCGGCGCATCGGACGACCTCGAGTACGAGGAGCGGAGTCCGCTCGCAGACGACCTGCACCCCGAGCGTGCAGGAGGTGATCAAGAATGAGTGACGAGAAATGGGGCGTCGCACACGTGTACGCCTCGTTCAACAATACGATTATCACGGTAACGGACGTGACCGGCGCGGAGACCATCGTGAAGTCCTCCGGCGGAACGGTCGTGAAACAAAATCGTGACGAGGCGTCGCCGTACGCGGCCATGCAGATGGCCGAGGCGGTCGCCGACGACATCCAAGAGGCCGGCATCACCGGCCTGCACGTCCGCGTGCGCGGTCCGGGTGGGAACCTCAACAAGTCTCCCGGTCCCGGCGCGCAGGCGACGATTCGTGCGCTCGCACGCGCAGGACTCGAAATCGGTCGCATCGAGGACGTAACTCCGATTCCGCACGACGGAACGCGCGCACCGAAGAACGCAGGGTTCTGAGATGAGCGAGGAGTACGCCGTAGAGTTCATCGAGCGGGGCGACGACGAGGCGCGGTTCCTCGTGCGCAATCTCGAACCGGCGTTCGCCAACGGTATTCGCCGTGCGATGGTGGCGGACGTGCCGACGCTCTCGATCGACGAAGTGCGGGTCGTCGAGAACTCGTCGGTGATGTTCGACGAGCAGATCGCCCACCGACTCGGGATGGTCCCGCTGACCACGCCCCCGGGCGAGTTCGACGAGGACGATGTCGTCACGCTCGCCATCGACGTCGAGGGGCCGGACACGGCCTACTCGGGCGATCTCGTGTCGAGCGACGGGCTCGTCGAGCCCGCTACCGACGGCATCCCCATCATCGAACTGAAGGAGGACCAGCGGCTCGAAGTTGAAGCCGACGCCGTCCTCGATACCGGGAAGTCCCACGCCAAACACCAGGGCGGCGTGGCCGTCGGCTACCGACATCTCCAGCGCGTGGAGGTCGTCGGTGACCGCGGCGAGTTCGAGGACGAGGAGCCACAGGTCGTGCGCGGCGTCATCGAGGAGGATGGTGAACTCATCCCCGCCGAGGCGTTCGACAACGACCTCACGAACCGCTACGACGGCGAGGAAATCGAGGTCCACGACGTGCCGAACGCGTTCGTCTTCGAGGTGGAGACGGACGGGTCGATGAGCGTCGACGACCTCGTGACCGAGGCGGTCGGCACCCTCCGCGCTCGCGCGGACGAACTGGAATCCGCAGTCCAACTGTAAGATGACCACACACGCCCACACCCCGGTCGCGCCCGCTGGCTCTGTCAGCGACGGCGACACCGAAGGGGTTACGTACGGGCGTGTGGTACGGTCGTCTGCCTGCAGGGATAGCCAAGTCAGGCCAAAGGCGCAGCGTTCAGGGCGCTGTCGTGTAGACGTTCGCAGGTTCAAATCCTGCTCCCTGCATCCATTTTCCTACCAGATGGAGAGTGATACCGAATGAGTAAGACAAATCCGAGACTTGATAGTCTCATCGCCGACCTCAAATCGACCGCCCGCAACGGCGGTGGAGACGTGTGGGCAGACCTCGCCGAACGGCTCGAGAAGCCCCGGCGCACCCACGCGGAGGTCAACCTCGGTCGTATCGAGCGGTACGCCCGCGAGGACGAGACGGTACTCGTGCCGGGCAAGGTGCTCGGCTCCGGTGCGCTCCGCAAGGACGTTACCGTCGCCGCCGTCGACTTCTCCGGTTCCGCCGAGACGAAGATCGAGGCCGCTGGTGAGACCCAGACACTTGAGGAAGCGCTCGAGAACAACCCAGACGGCAACGACGTTCGGGTGATTCGATGAACACAGCAGAGTTCGATGCAGATCTCGTCGTCGACGCCCGCGACTGCATCGTCGGTCGCGTCGCGTCCAACGTCGCACAGCAGGCCCTTGACGGTGACCGCGTGGCTATCGTCAACGCCGAACGCGCCGTCATCACGGGCAACGAGGAGGCCACGATGGACGTGTACCGCAAGCGCGTGGAGGTCGGCTCCGACAGCGGTCCCTACTACCCGAAGCGCCCGGACCGCATCTTCAAGCGAGCCGTGCGCGGCATGCTCCCGTACAAGACGACGAACGGGCGCGAGGCGTTCGAGAACGTCCGCGTCTACGTCGGGAATCCGCACGACGAGGAGGGTGAGGTGCTCGAGGGCACGTCGCTCGACCGACTGTCGAACATCAAATTCACCTCGCTCGCCGAGGTGTCCGAGGAACTTGGTGCAAACGTCACATGGTAACGAACACATCCGGCAAGAAGAAGACCGCCGTCGCCCGGGCGACCGTCAGCGACGGCACTGGTAAGGTACGCATCAACAGCCAGCCGGTCGAGTTGATCGAACCGGAGCAGTCCCGGCTGAAGATGCTCGAACCGTTCCGCATCGCGGAGGCAGACCTCCGCGAGGAGATCGACATCGACGTCGAAATCAGCGGCGGTGGCTTCGCCGGGCAGGCAGACGCCGCCCGGACGGCCATCGCACGCGGGCTGGTCCAGCACAACAACGACGCCGAGCTCCGCGACGCGTACCTCTCGTTCGACCGGTCGCTCTTGGTCAACGACGTGCGACAGTCCGAATCGAAGAAGTGGGGCGGTCCCGGTGCGCGGGCTCGCTACCAGAAGTCCTACCGCTAGGTGATTCACACATGATGGTTCCAGTTCGGTGTTTCACGTGCGGAAAGGTCGTCGGTGAGCACTGGGAGGAGTTCAAAGAGCGCTCCCGCGAGGGCGACGAGGACCCCAAACAGGTGCTTGACGAGCTTGGCGTGGACCGCGCCTGTTGTCGACGCATGCTCGTCTCGCACAAGGACCTCGTCGACATCGTTGCCCCATACCAATGAAAACCGACAACCGATACGAGAAGGCCCGACTCCTCGGGGCACGCGCCCTGCAGGTAAGCTACGGTGCGCCCGTGCTCGTGGACACGAACCAGACCGAGCCGATCCTCATCGCGGCCGAGGAGTACGACGCCGGTGTGCTTCCGTTCACCGTACGGCGAGGTGACGAGACGTGACGCTCATCACCGAGGTGCGATTGCGAGAGATACTCGACTCGCGGGGAAATCCGACGGTCGAAGCCGAGGTCCGGACCGAGTCCGGCGGCTTCGGCCGCGCGGCGGCTCCCTCCGGAGCCTCGACCGGCGAGTACGAGGCCGTCGAACTCCCGCCCGAGGAGGCGATCGCGAACGCTCGCGAACGCGCCGTCCCGCGCATCGAGGGACAGGTGTACGCCGGCGACCAGCGGACGGTCGACCGGACGCTCCACGGCGCGGACGGTACGGACGACTTCTCCGGCATCGGAGCCAACGTCGCCGTCGCCGTCTCGATGGCCGCAGCGAAGGCGGGGGCCGACATGCTCGGCGCGCCGCTGTACCAGCACCTCGGTGGTGCGTTCCGTGGCGACGGCTTCCCGACGCCGCTTGGTAACGTCGTCGGTGGCGGTGAACACGCCGCCGACGCGACAGATATCCAGGAGTTCCTCGCCGCGCCCGTCGGCGCACCGAGCGTGACGGATGCGGTGTTCGCGAACGCGGCCGTCCACGGGGCGGTCGCCGACCTGCTCGCCGAGCGTGACATCCCCGCCGCGAAGGGGGACGAGGGAGCGTGGGCCCCGTCGGTCACCGACGAGGAGGCGTTCGCCATCGTCTCGGCCGCCATCGAGTCCGTGGAAGACGAGGTCGGCTTCGAGATTCGCATGGGACTTGACGTGGCCGCGAGCGAACTGTTCGACGGCGAGCAGTACGTCTACGCCGACACGACGCGCACGCCCGACGAGCAGATCGAGTACGTCGCCGAGTTGGCGAGCGACTACGATCTCGCGTACATCGAGGATCCGCTGGACGAGGACGACTACGAAGGCTTTGCCGAACTGACCGGCCGTGTGTCCGACGAGACGCTCGTCTGTGGCGATGACCTGTTCGTCACCAACACGGAGCGTCTCGCGACGGGGATCGAGACCGGTGCGGCCAACTCGATTCTCATCAAGCCAAATCAGATTGGCACGCTCTCTGACGCGTTCGACGCGATCGAACTCGCGAGAGAGAACGGTTACGACGCCGTCGTCTCCCACCGGAGCGGAGAGACGGAGGACACGACGATTGCACACCTCGCCGTCGCGACCGACGCCCCGTTCATCAAGACGGGCGCGGTCGGCGGCGAGCGAACCGCCAAGCTGAACGAACTAATCCGAATCGAGGCAAACGCATGAGCGACAACGACGAAGGTCTCGAAGCGGCCGAATCCGAGGTCGAGGAGGAGCCCACCGGCGAGACCGGTGCCGTTCCGTCCGAGGACCCGGAGCCGGTCGCCGAGACTGATGACACAGACGAATCGAGCGACGAGACACCGATGCTGGACGAGGACGTCATGCCGGACGACGAGGCGGACCTCCTCATCCCCGTCGAGGACTACCTGGCTGCCGGTGCCCACATCGGGACCCAGCAGAAGACCAAGTCGATGGAGCGGTTCATCCACCGGGTCCGCACGGACGGGCTGTACGTGCTCGACGTGTCCCAGACCGACAGCCGCATCCGAACCGCGGCGTCGTTCCTCTCGAACTACGAGCCGGAGCAGATTCTGGTCGCCTCTTCGCGCCAGTACGGTCGCTTCCCGGCCGAGAAGTTCGCCGAGGCCGTGGGCGCACGCGCCCGCACCGGTCGCTTCATCCCCGGCACCCTGACCAACCCCGACTACGACGGCTACATCGAGCCGGACGTCGTCGTGGTGACCGACCCAATCGGTGACGCCCAGGCAGTGAAGGAGGCCATCACCGTCGGTATCCCGGTCATCGCGATGTGCGACTCCAACAACACGACCTCGAACGTCGACCTCGTCGTCCCGACGAACAACAAGGGTCGAAAGGCGCTGTCTGTCGTCTACTGGCTGCTCGCCAACGAGACGCTCGACAAGCGCGGCGCGGAGCCGACGTACGCCCTCGAAGACTTCGAGACCGAACTGTAAGGCCGATTTTCTACTTTCTCGCGCCCGACAGCGGTAGCTCTCGCAGATACGCGTACAACAGCTCATCGGGGAGCGTCGCGTGCCACGCCGCTCCATCCGTCGGCGTCCCCGTCGCTCGCGCCGAGAAGACGGCAAACGGCTGTGGAACCGGCTCGCGGTCGGTCCAGTCGCTGAGATACCGGACGTGGATGTGGGACAAGCCGGTGAGTGAGACGTTCAGCCCGTACTCTCGGACGGCGGTCTCAGCACACTCGACGTACTCCTGTCCCGGACGGCAGGTGGCTGCCGGCTCGGCCCACCCCTCGTCGGTGTCGACGAGGAGGACGCGGCCGTCGGGGTCGCGGACCCACGCGCCCGCCCCACCCGGGCCGTCGAAGGCAGCCGCGCGTTCACGCAGGCGGTCGTACACGTCTGGCTCGACCTCGCGGTGTTCACCGACCACCTCGACGCTGCCGTACTCGGCGGCGAGTTCCGAGAGGGTGCGGTCGAGGTGCCGGCGGGCATCGGGGACGGACACGGTCGTCGTTGTCGCGGCGGCGGCTTAGTCCTGTTCCAGGCGCGTATCGAACACACTTAACCCGAGCGCGGAGTCACGACGAGACATGACAACATCGAGTGCTCCCGGCAAGGTGTATCTGTTCGGGGAGCACGCCGTCGTCTACGGGGAGCCGGCGGTGCCGTGTGCCGTCGGGCGGCGGGCACGGGTCACCGTCGAGGAGCGCGACGACGACCGCATCCGCGTCGAGGCCGAGGACCTCTCGCTGGACGGGTTCACGGTCACCTACGGCGACGACCCGGGCGACGCCGACGTGAACGTCCCCGGTGACCTCGTCGCGGCCGCGACGGGCTACGTCGACGGCGCGGTCGCACAGGCACGCGACGCCGCGGACGCCCCCGACGCCGGCTTCTCGGTCACCATCGAGTCGGACATCCCGCTCGGTGCGGGGCTCGGGTCGTCGGCCGCCGTCGCCGTCGCCGGTATCGACGCCGCGACGCGGGAACTCGGCGTGGAACTCACGCCGACCGAACTTGCGGACCGTGCCTACCAGGTGGAACACGAAGTGCAGGAGGGACAGGCCTCACGGGCCGACACGTTCTGCTCGGCGATGGGTGGGGTCGTCCGCGTCGAGGGCGACGACTGCAAGCGGCTACCGGACCCGCCGGACCTTCCGTTCGTCGTCGGCTACGACGGGGGTGCCGGCAACACCGGCGAACTCGTCGCCGGGGTGCGTGACCTCCGCGAGCGGTACGACTTCGCCGCCGACGCCGTCGAGTCCATCGGCGACCTCGTGCGCGAGGGCGAGCGCGCCCTCCGCGGGAACGACGTGACCAGACTCGGCGAACTGATGGACTTCAACCACGGGCTGCTCTCCGCGCTCGGCGTCTCCGCGCGGTCGCTGGACGCGATGGTGTGGGCCGCCCGTGGCGCGGGGGCGACTGGCGCGAAGCTGACGGGTGCCGGCGGCGGCGGCTGTGTCGTCGCCCTCGATGAGAGCGACGCCACACGGACTGCCCTCGAGTACACGACCGCCTGCGAGACGGCGTTCCGTGCCGAGCTCGACACGGAGGGCGTTCGCCGTGAGTAGCCCGACGATTCTCAAGCTCGGCGGGAGCGTCATCACCGACAAGGACGCTCCCGAGACGGTCGCAACGAATCGACTCGCCCGACTCGCGGCCGACATCGCCGGGGCCGACGGTCCGCTCGTCGTCGTCCACGGCGGCGGGAGCTTCGGCCACCACCACGCCAGCGAACACGGCGTCTCCCGGACGAACGGGAGCCGCGACGCGCAGGCGGCCCGCGATATCACGAACGCAATGCGTACGCTCAACGACGCCGTGGTCGCGGCGCTCGCCGACGCCGGCGTGGCGGCCGTCCCGGTCCACCCGTTCTCGATGGCCGCACGAGACGCCGACAGCGACCTCACGCTCCCAGCCGGGAGCGTCGAGACGATGCTCGGTTCGGGTTTCGTGCCCGTGCTTCACGGCGACGTGGTCGTCCACGCCGGCGAGGGCGTGACCATCCTTTCGGGCGATGAAATCGTCGTCTCGCTGGCCGAGTCGCTGGGGGCCGACCGCGTCGGACTCTGCTCTGCCGTGCCGGGCGTGCTCGACGACGACGAGAATGTGATTTCCACTATCGAGGCGTTCGACGACGTGGCTCATGTCCTCGGCGGGAGCGACTCGACGGACGTGACCGGCGGGATGGCGGCGAAGGTGCGGGAACTGCTCGCGCTCGACTCGCCGGCGTACATCTTCGACGCCGACGGCGTCGGGCCGTTCCTCGCTGGCGAGCGACCGGGGACGCGTATCGGGTAAGCGAGTGTCAAGATTCAACTGAGTGCCACGACCACTCCTGATATGCACGACGGTGACCCGCGGTGAATCCGCTCCTCCTGGCTCTTGGCGTACTCGGTGTCGGCATCGGCGGCTCCCTCTGTTACTCGGGCTGGAAGACGCGCGCGACGCGCAACCTCATCGCGTCGACCGAGACGACAGAGATTCTCCAGCTCACTCCCGGACCGGCCGAGGTTGTGGGGCAAAGCGAGGCGACCGACGACGGACTGTTTCCCGCCCCGTTCACCGACGACGAGGTCGTTGCGGCGTCGTGGGAAATCGAGGAGTGGGAGGAGTCGGGGAAACACTCCTCGTGGCGCAGTGAGGGGTCGGGGTCGTACGCGACGGAGTTTTATCTCGACGACGGAACGGACCGCGTGCTCGTCCGCCCGGAGGGTGCAGACCTGGAGTTCGACCCCGCCGGTCGGTGGGAGCAAGAAATCGGCGTCGACGAACCGTTGCCGGACCCGATACAGGCGTTTCTCGCGATGGATTCGACGCCCGGCGACCCGCAAGAGGCGCTCATCAAGGCGCTCGACTTCGGCCAGCAGGTCGGCGACAGACGCTACACTCAAAACACCATCGCCGCGGGCGACCAAGTGTACGTGCTCGGGACGGCGACCCGCGTCGGGGCACACTCGTTCGGGGCGAACGACTTCGAGATCGTCGCGAGCGCGGACGACGGCCACCGCGACGCCGAGCGATTCATCGTCTCGAACCGCTCTGAGTCCGACCTCATCGACGCACAGGCCTCGTCGGCGCGGTGGCGACTGATCGGCGGTCTCTTCGTGACGCTGCTCGGAGTCGGGTTGCTCGCGGCCGGCGTCGCCGCCTGATTACGGCCGACGACCCACGACACTTTTACGTCTGGCCACGGGAGTGACAGGTAACCGAGACGCGGTCGCCCCGGACCAAGCGGGCGACCGGCTTCGACAGCCGTGGACGGCTGGCTTTCGGGCCACCGTTCCGGTCGGCTGTCACCCGCGCGTGCCGTATCGGACGACAGTTGCGGGTACTCGCCGGTCGCACTCGTGGCGGCCCCTCGGACGTAACCTATGGAAATCGACATCGCAACAATCGGCGGCTACGAGGAAGTGGGCCGGCAGATGACTGCCGTCCGCGCTGGCGACGACATCGTCATCTTCGACATGGGACTGAACCTGTCGAAGGTCCTCATCCACGACAACGTAGAGACGGAACGAATGCACAGCCTCGACCTCATCGACATGGGGGCGATTCCCGACGACCGCGTGATGAGCGACCTCGAAGGGGACGTGCAGGCCATCGTGCCGACGCACGGCCACCTCGATCACATCGGGGCAATCTCGAAGCTCGCCCACCGGTACGACGCCCCCATCGTCGCCTCCCCGTACACCATCGAACTGGTGAAACAGCAGATCGAGGGCGAACAGAAGTTCGGCGTCGACAACGACCTCCAGAAGATGGAGGCGGGCGAAATGCTCGAAATCGGTGACTCCGGCAACGTCCAACTGGAGTTCGTCAACGTCACTCACTCCATCATCGACGCCATCAACCCGGTCGTCCACACCCCCGAGGGCGCTATCGTCTACGGGCTGGACAAGCGGATGGACCACACCCCGGTTATCGGCGATCCGATCGATATGGACCGCTTCCGCGAAATCGGTCGCGAGGGCAACGGCGTGCTCGCGTACATCGAGGACTGTACCAACGCCGGTCGCAAGGGCCGCACGCCCTCGGAGTCGACCGCCCGCGGTCACCTGAAAGATGTGATGGGGTCCATCGAGGACTACGACGGCGGTATCGTCGCCACCACGTTCTCCTCACACATCGCGCGCGTCTCCTCGCTCGTCGAGTTCGCGAAGGACATGGGCCGACAGCCGGTCCTGCTCGGGCGCTCGATGGAGAAGTACTCCGGGACGGCAGAGCGGCTCGGCTTCGTCGACTTCCCCGACGACGTGGGGATGTACGGCCACCGCAAGTCCGTCGACCGGACGTTCAAACGAATCATGAACGAGGGGAAAGAGAACTTCCTCCCAATCGTGACGGGCCACCAGGGCGAGCCGCGTGCAATGCTCACCCGGATGGGTCGCGGCGAGACGCCGTACCAGCTCGACGAGGGGGACAAGGTGCTGTTTTCGGCACGCGTCATCCCGGAGCCGACCAACGAGGGGCAGCGCTACCAGTCCGAGAAGCTGCTCGGCATGCAGGGTGCCCGCATCTACGATGACATCCACGTCTCGGGCCACCTCCGCGAGGAGGGCCACTACCAGATGCTCGACGCGCTCGAACCGCAGAACGTCATCCCGGCCCACCAAGACATGAAGGGCTTCGCGCCGTACGTGGACCTCGCGGCGAAGAAGGGGTACACGCTCGGGCGTGACCTCCACGTGACGCGCAACGGCAACATCATCAACCTGGTCGAATGAGCTGCAAAGAGCGCGTCCGCGCGGCTGTCGAAGCCCGTCGCGAGGAGGTGAACGACGCGATTGACGAACAGCTACCGCTGGCGCGACCCGAGCGGCTGTACGAGGCCTCCCGGTATCTTCTCACCGCCGGTGGGAAGCGCCTGCGACCGACACTGCTGTTGCTCGTCGCGGAGGCGCTCACCGACACCGACCCACAGACGCAGCCGTACCGGTCGTTCCCGGACCTCACCGACGAGCCGGTCGACCTGATGAGCGGTGCCGTCTCCATCGAGGTCATCCAGTCGTTCACGCTCATCCACGACGACATCATGGACGACGACGACCTCCGTCGCGGGGTCCCGTCGGTCCACCGCGAGTACGACGTTGGCACGGCCATCCTCGCCGGGGACACGCTCTACTCGAAGGCGTTCGAGTACATGCTGGAGACCGGCGCGCCGGCCGACCGACAGGTTCGGGCGCTCGACGAACTCGCCACCACCTGCACGGAAATCTGTGAGGGGCAGGCGTTCGACGTAGAGTTCGAGGGTCGCGGCGACGTGACCACCGACGAGTACATGGAGATGGTTGAGCTGAAGACCGCCGTTCTGTACGCTGCTGCGGCCGCGATTCCGGCCATCCTGTTGGGTGCGGACGACGAGACCGTCGACGCGCTTCACCAGTACGGCATCGACATCGGACGGGCGTTCCAGATTCACGACGACGTGCTCGACTTGACGACGCCGTCGGAGAAGTTGGGTAAACAGCGCGGTTCCGACCTCGTCGAGGGCAAACGGACCGCCATCACGCTCCACGCCCGCGAGCAGGGCGTCGATATCGAGAGTCTGGTCGACACCGACGACCCCGAAGCCGTCACCGAAGCGACCATCGACGAGGCCGTCGCGGAACTCGAATCCGCCGGCTCGATTCAGTTCGCCAGCGACCTCGCCGAGGAACACGTCGAGAACGGGAAACAGCGACTCCAGCGGCTCCCCGACAACGAGGCGCGGTCGCTGCTCGAGGATATCGCGGACTTCCTCATTACCCGAGAGTACTGACGGCGAACCCACGCCCTTTTCGCGCCCGCGGGTCAGGTACCGATAATGGACGAGGACCTCCGCGAGCGAGTCGAACGCGAGGCCGAGCGGGCCGCGCTGTTCAACGCGCTCAAACACGGTAGCGACGCACAGGTCGGGGCCATCATGGGTCCGCTGATGGGTGAGAACCCGGACTTCCGCGAGCACGGCGACCGGATTCCGGGCGTCATCGCGCCGGTCATCGAACGCGTGAACGGGCTGGACGAGTCGGCAAAGCGCGACCGCCTCGAGGAACTCGACCCTGAGGCGGTCGAAGAACTCGACGCCGAGGAGGAAGAAGACGAACACGACCTTCCGGACCTCTCGAACACCGACGACGGCGTGAAGATGCGCGCCGCGCCGAACCCGAACGGACCGTGGCACATCGGTCACGCACGGATGCCCGCCGTCATCGGTACCTACGCCGAGCGCTACGACGGTGAGTTCATCGTCCGCTTTGACGACACCGACCCGGAGACGAAGCGCCCGGACCTCGATGCCTACGACGCCATCCTCGAGGATATCGAGTATCTCGGTTTCGAGCCGAGCGAGGTGTACCGCGCCAGCGACCGCCTCGATATCTACTACGAGCACGCCCGCGAGCTCATCGACGCCGGCGGTGCATACACCTGTACCTGCCCGCAGGGTGACTTTTCCGAGCTGAAGAACAGCGGCGAGGCCTGTCCGCACCGCGAGAAAGACGCCGAGACGGTCCACGAGGAGTTCGACGCGATGGTCGACGGCGAGTACGAGTCGGGCGACGTCGTCTTGCGCGTGCGCACCGATATCGACCACAAGAATCCCGCACTGCGCGACTTCGTCGCCTTCCGGATGATAGATACGCCACACCCGCGTGAGGAAGCAGCCGACTACCGGTGTTGGCCCATGCTCGATTTCCAGTCGGGAATCGACGACCACCTGACCGGCGTCACGCACATCATCCGGGGTATCGACCTGCAGGACTCGGCGAAGAAACAGCGATTCGTCTACAACTACTTCGGCTGGGAGTACCCCGAGGTGGTCCACTGGGGCCACGTCCAGGTGGACGCCTACGACGTGAAACTCTCCACCTCGACGCTGAAAGAGAAGATCGGGGCCGGTGAGTACGACGGCTGGGACGACCCCCGGGTGCCGACAATCAAGTCGCTGCGTCGGCGAGGGATTCGCGGGCAGGCCATCGTCGACGCGATGGTGGAACTCGGCACCTCCACCTCCGACGTGGACCTCCCGATATCGAACATCTACGCGCACAACCGCGAACTGGTGGACGACGAGACGGACCGCGCCTTCGCCGTCCGCGAGGGCGTCCGCTTCGAGGTCGCCGGCGGTCCCGGCTCCGCGCACCCGCCAGTCCACCCCGACCACGAGGACAGAGGCGAGCGCGACATCCCGGTCGGGGATTCGGTCATGCTCGAACCCGACGACGTGCCCGAAGTCGGGGAACGCGTCTGGCTCAAGGGCTTCGGACCGTTCGGGCGCGAGGGCGACACGCTGGTGTACACCGACGAGTCCATCGATATCGTGCGCGAGAAGGACGTGCCCGTCGTCCACTGGGTGCCGACCGACGGCTCCGTCTCGGTTCGGATGCGGACGATGGACGGTGACGTGGCCTGCTTCGCGGAGCCAGGCATCGAATCGTACGACGAAGGCGACCTCCTCCAGTTCGAGCGCATCGGCTTCGTCCGCATCGACGAACAGACCGACCGCGAGACGGTCGTCTACTTCACCCACGAGTAACGCCTCAGTAGTCGATTATTTTACCTCGGGCGTAGTGGCTACCCGTATGCGAGTGAGCCACCCGTGACCGACGCGTATCTCGTCGGCGCAGGACAGTCGGACTACGGCAGCTTCCCGGACGAATCGTACCGGTCGTTGTTCGCGACGGCCTACGAGAGCACCCTCGATTCCGTTCCCGAGGGCATCGACCCCGACCGCATCGACGAGGCGTTCGTCGGCACGCTTGGCGTCGGCGGCCGGCAGCTCGGTCTCTCGGGACCGGCAGTCACCGAACACGTCGGTCTCCATGGCGTCCCGACCACGCGCGTCGAGAACGCGTGTGCCGCCTCGGGGTACGCCGTCCGACAGGCCGTCCAGGCCGTCAAGTCGGGGATGGCAGACGTGGTGTTGGCCGGCGGCGTTGAAATCATGACCGACGCCTCCGGCGACGCCGTGCGCTACTGGCTCGGGGTCTCCGGCGAAACCGAGTGGGAGCGGCTCTCCGGGACGACCTTCTCGGGCGTGTACGCGCAGATGGCTTCCGCCCACATGCGCGAGCACGGCACGACGAAAGAACAGCTCTCACACGTCGCCGTCAAGAACCACGCCAACGGCGCGAAGAACCCACACGCACAGCTCGGCTTCGAGTGCACGCTGGAGGACGCGATGAACGCCCCGACCGTCGCGGACCCGCTCACGCTCTATCACTGCTGTCCGACGACCGACGGCGCGGCGACGGCGCTCATCGTCAGCGAGGACGTGGTCGACGAGTTCACCGGCGACCCGATCCGCGTCGCCGGCGTCGGTGCCTCCTCCGACCGCGTCGGCCTGTTCCAGCGCGACACCTACTCCGGGGTGCCGGCCTCGAAGCGGGCCGCGGACGAGGCCTACGAGATGGCCGACCGCTCCGTAGACGACCTCGATTTCGCCGAGGTGCACGACTGCTTCGCCATCGCTGAGCTGATGGCCTACGAGGACATCGGGCTCTGTGAGCGCGGCGAGGCCGGCGAGTACATCGAGTCGGGCGCAACCAAGATGGACGGCGAGATGCCGGTCAACACCTCGGGTGGACTCAAGTCGAAGGGCCACCCCATCGGCGCGACCGGTGCCGGGCAGGTGGTCGAGGCGTACAAACAGCTCTCCGGGCAGGCGGGCGACCGCCAACTCGACGACCCCGCGGTCGGACTCACCCACAACGTCGGCGGTTCGGGCGGTGCGGCCGTCGTCCACGTCTTCGAGCGGGAACAGGAGGTGGAACAATGAGCTACGGTCTCACCGCCGTCGGCGCGTACGCGCCCGCCTACCGCATCGCAGCCGAGGAGTTCGAGGACGCGTGGGACTCCTTCCACGCGCCCGGCGTCGAGACGACCGCCGTCCCCGATGCCGACGAGGACGCGCTGACGATGGGCTGGGAGGCCGCGACCCGCGCGCTCGACGCCGGTGGCTCCGACTCCGAATCGGTCGACTGGCTCGCGTTCGCGAGCACGACCCCACCGCTCGAAGAGGAGGATTTGACCGCGCGCCTCGGCTCTCTGCTCGGCGTGTCGACTGACGCCACGCGGCGTGTCTTCACCGGCAGCACGCGTGCCGGCACGCAGGCGCTCGATTCGGCGCTCACCGCCCAACCGGACTGCGGACTCGTCGTCGTATCCGACTGTCCACAGGGCGAACCGCACGACGCCCGCGAGCACGCCGCCGGTGCCGGCGCCGCTGCGTTCCTCGTCGGCCCGGACGCGCCCGTCGTGGTCGCCGATTCGGCGACTCACACCGAGGCGTACCCCGGGACGCGGTTCCGCGAGCGCGGCAGCGACGCCGTCGATAGCATCGACGCCGGCACGTACGACCGGAACGCCTTCGCGCGTCCGCTCGATGCGGCCGTTGACGGCGTCGAGACCGGCGACCTCGACGCGGCGGCCGTCCAGATGCCAGACGGCAAACAGCCCTACCGCGCGGCCGGCGCGATGGGCGTCGACACCGAAACGATTCACGCCGCGGAGACGGTCTCCACGCTCGGTGATACGGGCGCGGCCTCAGTCCCACTCGGCGTGGCGACGGCCTTCGACGAGGGAGCGGCGCGCGTCCTCGCGGCCTCGTGGGGGTCGGGTGCAGGAGCCGACGCGCTCGTCTTCGAGCGCGACGGCGACCTCCCGACCGCCATCTCGCTCGACGCGGGCGAGTCGGTCAGCTACGCCGCCTACCTCCGACTGCGCGGCGAGATTACGGCAGAAGAGCCGGACGGCGGCGGCGCGTACGTCTCCGTGCCGACGTGGCACCGCTCGCTCCCGCAGCGACACCGCCTCGTCGCCGGCCGGTGTCCCGACTGTGGAACTTACACCTTCCCACCGGAAGGTGCCTGTCGCGGCTGTGGTACGCTCGTCGAGTTCGAGGCGGTCGCGCTGGCCGGGACGGGAACCGTTGAGGCGAAGACCGAAATCGGCTCCGGCGGTGCACCGCCGGAGTTCGAGGCGCTCCAATCCAAGTCCGGAGCCTTCGGCGTCGCCATCGTCGCGTTCGACACGCCCGACGACGAGACGGCGAGCAGCCCGGCGATGGTCGTCGGCGACGCGGCCGTGGGCGACGAGGTCGAAACCGTTCAGCGAAAAATCTACGCGCAGGAGGGCGTCACCCGCTACGGGTTCAAGATCCAGACGACGTAGGCGGAACGACTTTTCACCCCTCGCCGTGACGGGCCGGTATGCACGTCGCTGTACTCGGTGCCGGAACGATGGGCCGTGACATCGCACACGTCTGTGCCGTCGCCGGCCACGAGGTAACACTGCGAGATGTGGACGAGTCCGTGCTCGGAGAGGCACGCGACCACGTCGCGAGCAACCTTGACGGGAGTGTCGAGCGCGAGAAGCTCACGAAGGTCGAACGTGACGCTGCGCTCGACCGGCTCACGACAACGACCGACCTCGATGCGCTCGCCGGCGCGGAGTTGGCCGTCGAGGCCGTCCCCGAGGACATCGACCTGAAACACGCCGTCCTCTCTGAGGTCGACCCGGTGCTCGACGACGACGCGCTCGTCGGGACGAACACCTCTTCGCTGTCCGTGACGAGCGTGATGGACTGTCTCGACGACCCGAGTCGCGGAGTCGGACTCCACTTTTTCAATCCCGCGTACATCATGGGGCTGGTCGAGGTCGTCCTCGGTGAGCGGACGAGCGAGGGGGCCCGTGAGCAGGCGGAGTCGTTCGTCGCCGACGTCGGCAAGGAGGCCGTCACCGTCACCGACACGCCGGGGTTCGCCTCCTCGCGGCTGGGCGTCGCGCTCGGCTGTGAGGCGATGCGGATGGTCGAATCCGGCGTCGCGGACCCCGCCGACATCGACGCCGCGATGGAGTTGGGGTACCGGCATCCGATGGGACCGCTCGAACTCACTGACGTGGTCGGTCTCGACGTTCGGCTCGACATTTTGGAGTATCTCCGCGAGGAGTTGGGCGAACGGTTCAAGCCGCCGCAGGTGCTCAAACGGAAGGTCCGTGCCGGAAAGCTCGGGAAGAAACGCGGGGAAGGGTTCTACGTCTGGGAGGACGGCGAACCGGTTAAGTAGATGAGCGACTCGGATTCCGACCACGCCGACATCATCGACGAGCTGGAAGAGCTTCACGACAGAGTCGACGCGGAGACCCGCGAACACGTCGACGAGCTGATGGAGCAAGTGACGGAACTCCAGTCTCGCGGTCGAGGGAACGTCATCGTGGGCTTCGACCGGACCGACCTCTCCGAGGCGGCCATCGGTTCGCTCGTGTTCGGAATTCCGATGTTCGTGGAGGGGGGAACCAACGAGGTCGGGGGCTATCTCGCAACCAGACCGCTTCAGCTCCTTGCGACGATTGCCGTCGCCGTCGCCATCGTCTACGGTATCGTCTACGTCGCCGACTTTCAGGACGTGCGAGTCCACCGGCCCTTCCTCGGCATCGTGCCGCGACGGATGGTCGGTATCTGTGGCGTGACATTCCTCGTCGCGCCGCTGGGGCTGACGGGATGGGGGCGAATCGAGTGGGAGACACCGCTGCTCGCGGTCGCGACGACGACCGTCGCGTTCGTCCCGATGTCCATCGGCGCGACACTGGGTGACATCCTGCCCGGCTCATAATCGGCCCTTTTGACAAAGGTTAAACCGCGCGCACACCGACGCGTGAGTATGAGCGAAACCGAGCAGAAGCGCGCACGCAAGTGCGTCTCCTGTGGAATCAACATCTCCGGCACAGCGGCCGCCCGGTTCGACTGCCCGGACTGCGGCTGTGAGATTTTCCGCTGTGCGACGTGTCGCAAACAGAGCAACCTGTACGAGTGCCCGGACTGCGGGTTCACGGGGCCGTAACGATGGGACAGGTCGCTGTCAAGATGAAGGTCATGCCGCAAAACCCCGACGTTGACCTCGATGCGCTCCAGGACCGACTCGAGCAGTCGCTCCCGGAGGGTGCAAAGATCAACGGCTTCCAGCGCGAAGACGTCGCCTTTGGTCTCGTCGCGCTCTTGCCGACCGTCATCGTTCCCGACGACGCCGGCGGCAGCGGTGCCGTCGAGGAGGCGTTCTCGACCGTCGAGGGCGTCGAGTCGCTCGAAGTCGAGTCGCAGGGTCGACTGTAGGTTCGTTCGCTGCGGTTTTCGGTCACTTCGCCCGTGAGCGGCGCGGCCGGGCCGGAACGCACGTTTTATAACGCTGACCGAGTTACCGTGGGGTACGACAATGCCAAGTTCCAACGGACCCCTCCACGGTACGCGGAACAAACTCAAGAACAAGCCTCGAGACCGCGGCACCTCCCCGCCACAGCGCTCGGTCGAGGAGTACGAGACCGGCGAGAAGGTCCATCTCAAGATCGACCCGTCGGTCCACAAGGGCCGCTTCCACCCGCGCTTCGACGGTCAGACCGGCGAAATCGAGGGGTCGCAGGGCCGCGCGTACAAGGTGCTCATCACCGACGGCGGCAAGGAGAAGACGCTCATCTCGAACCCGGCACATCTCCGCCGGCAGGAGTAACCCGATGACCATCTTCAAGGAGATCGTCGACGAGGAGTATCTCACCACCAGCGAGGTGAAGGAGGAACTCGAAGTCATCGAGGAGGAGCGGTCCGGCGAGGACAGTCCCGAGATGCCCTACGAGCTGGCGCGTGCAATCGAACACGCCAACCGGTTCGGTGATCTCTCGGCGGAGGATTCGCGTGCGCTCGTCGCAGACCTACTGGAGTTGGAGAAGGTGTCTGAAGCGACCGCCTACAAAATCGCCGACCTCCTTCCCGAGGACCGTGCGGAACTGCGGTCCATCTACGCACAGGAGCGCTACTCGCTGTCCGGCGACGAACTCGACGACGTGCTCAACGTCGTCTCGCAGTACGCCTGAGGCCGGCGGATTTTAAATACACTGTTGCCATACAAATCACTATGAGTAACGCCGACAGCAAACCGTCCGGCGACCGCATCGACGTGATTACGCTGGACGTGCTTCCGAACGGTCTCCCTTCGGACAATCGCCCGCGATCACAGGCGACGCCGATCGCGTACGGACTCGACACCGACGCGTTCCGGCTGTACGAGCTGACGCTGACGGACGAGGCCCACGTGCTCGTCGGTAACACACTCACGCTCGCGCCGGCCGCCGAACAGAGCGAGGACGTGAAGCGCAGCCGGCGGATCGAGTACGCCGACCTCTCGGGGACTGCCCAGTCGGAACTGGAGTACGCCATCGAGGACCTCATCGACGAAGAGGAACGCCGGTTCGTCGACTACTACAACGAGGCACAGCCCATCACGATTCGGCTCCACCAGCTGAACCTGTTCCCGGGAATCGGGAAGAAGCTCCGCAACGACATCCTCGACGAGCGAAAGCGCGAGCCGTTTGAGTCGTTCGAGGAGGTGTCCGACCGTGTCTCCGGGCTTCACGACCCAAAACAGACCATCATCGACCGCATCCTCGAAGAGCTTCGCGAGGACGACCTGAAGTACCGCATCTTCGCCGCCGAGTGAGGCGACTCGTGAAGGCTTTTCTCCGCCGCCTGCAAACCACGGGTAGTGACCGACCCTGAGTATCGTGACCCGGACGCTCTCATCCGCCGGGCAAAGCGGGGCGACCCGGAGTTCGACCAGCACTTCCTCGTCGACGACCGGGTGCTCGACCGGATTCCAACGCATCTCCCCGCCGACGCCGACACCAGTCACCTCCTCGAAATCGGTGGCGGTACGGGCGCGTTGACCGACCGCCTGCTCGTCGCCGGCGAACGCGTCACCGTCGTGGAGCGTGACCCCGACCTCGCGGATTTTCTCCGGCGAGAGTTCGCCGACGCCGTCGACGAGGGCCGGCTGACCGTCGTCGAGGGGGACGCCCTCGACGTGTCGCTGCCCGACTTCTCGGCCTGCGTCTCCAATCTCCCCTACGGCGTCTCCTCCGAAATCGCCTTCCGACTGCTCCCCGAGAAGCGACCGCTCGTCTTGATGTTTCAGTACGAGTTCGCCGCGCGGATGGCCGCCGACGCGGGGACCGACGAGTACGGCCGGCTCTCCGTCACTGCGGGCCACTACGCCGACGTGGAGCTGGTCGAGACCGTCCCGAAGGAGGCGTTCGACCCACAGCCTCGCGTCGAGAGCGCGCTCGTCCGGTGTACGCCACGCGACCCCGAGTACGAGGTGCCGGACGACGAGTTCTTCCTGGATTTCGTGACGGCCTGTTTTACGCAGCGCCGGAAGACGATGCGCAACGCCGTCCGAAACACGACCCACATCTCCGGGCTGGCAGACGGTGATGCCGTCGTCGCTGCCGCCGAGGAGTCGCTGCTCTCGAAGCGAGCCGGCAACGTGACCCCGGCCGAGTTCGCCGAACTCGCCGCAGTCGCGTGGGAGGTCGGTCGGTGATGGCGGGTCAGTCGACGGCAACTCCGACGCCGAGGACGCCGCCAGAGCCGTCGGCGTTCGCGCTCAATCTCGCAGATATGCTCGCGCCCACGCGTCCGATGCAGTATCTCGTCAGCGCCCTCGCGCTCGTCGGTTTCCTGCTGGGAACGTATCTCGTCTATCGGGCCGGCCCGCTGTTGAAGCGCCGGCTCACCGACGACGGTGCCGAGGGGCTACAGGTGGCCGTTGCGACGCTGTTGAGCATCTGTTCTGCCGGCGTGCTCGTCGTGGTCTGGCGGCGGACGCCGGCGGTCAGGCTCGCGCTCGATAGCATCAGTCCCTCGCCGGTCGCCGGGGTTCGACTGTTCATCGTCCTCGTCGCGTTGAGCATCACCTACACTGCGACGCGGGTCGCGAAGCGATTTGTCCGGGTCGGCGAGAGCCGCAACGCCATCACGTCACACCAACGGGAAGTGCTCCACCATCTCGTCCAGATTCTCCTGTTCATCCCGGCGTTCCTGTTTTCGCTCACGCTGTACGGGATTCCGGCACAGAACCTGCTCTTGTCGGCGAGCGCGCTCGGTGTGGTGCTCGGGCTGGCGGCCCGCCAGACACTCGGGGCTGTACTCGCCGGCTTCGTCCTCCTCTTCGCGCGTCCCTTCAAGATGGGAGATTGGGTCGAAATCGACGACAACGAGGGTCTCGTCACCGACATCTCCATCGTCAACACGCGGCTCCAGACGTTCGACGACGAGATGGTGATGATTCCAAACGACCAGATTACCGACTCGGCGATTACGAACCGGTCGCGCAACGAACGACTCCGCGTCCAGGCGGACGTGGGGGTCGACTACGACACCGACGTACCCGAGGCCTGCCGGATCGCGACCGAGGCGATGGACGGTATCGAGATGTTGATGGACGGTCCCGAACCGGAGGTCGTCGTCAAGGAGTTTGGCGACAGCGCCGTCACCCTGAACCTCCGATTTTGGATTTCCGACCCGACGATACAGAAGAAGTGGGCGGCCCAAAACGCCGTGATGGAGGCCGTCAAACAGGCCTTCGAGGCACACGACGTCGCGATTCCGTTCCCACAGCGCGTGCTCTCGGAGCGTGAACAGACCGACGGGCTTGACGTGCGCGCTGTCGACACGGACGCGTCGGCGGACGGAGACGCCCCCGACGAGACAGGTGACGCCGGTGAGTGACCTCGCCGACCAGCGCGGGATGGAGACGGCGGTGTACCAGCCCGCGGAGGACTCGAAATTGCTCGCGGACGTGGCCGTCGAGTCCGTCGACGGCTCCGACCGCGTGCTCGATGTGGGAACGGGGTCGGGTTACGTCGCCGGGCGAATTGCCAGCGCAACCGCGGCGAGTGTCGTTGCGAGCGACGTGAATCCCCACGCCTGCCGCCAGGCGCGCGACAACGCCCGCGAGGAGACTATCCCGCTTGACGTGGTTCGGGGCGACTGCACGCGTCCGTTCGACGCCGAGACCTTCGACGCCGTGACATTCAATCCGCCGTATCTCCCGCGCGACGAGGCGGCCGAACGCGACGACTGGATGGAACGCGCCCTGACGGGGGGTGAGACCGGCCGTGAGGTCATCGAGTCGTTCCTCGACGACGTGGCCCGCGTGCTCACCTCGGACGGCGTGGTCTTTCTCCTCGTCTCGACGCTGACCGACATCGAGGCGGTAGCGGGCTATGCGGCCGACCGCAGCCTCGCCGCCGAGACGGCCCGCGAGGAGTCGTTCCCGTTCGAGCGACTCGCCGTGTTGAGAATTACTGAAGAGCATTAGAACGCTTCGGAAATATTAAGCCTCGGTATGTCTACGTGTTCGTAATGACGGAACTAGTCGCGACGACGCCGGGGCTGTTTCCCCTCCCCGACTGGGCGAAAGACCGGCTTTCGGACCTGAAGGGCCACCAGAAGTCCGACCTCATCGCCGGCGACGAGACGGGCGAGTTGGCCGAGACCTACGACGACGTGCGAACGGAACTCGTCGAGACACAGATCGATGCCGGGCTCGACCGCGTCACCGAGGGCCAGGGCCGGTGGGACGACATGCTCGCCCACCCGCTGACGGTCCACGACAGCGTGGAGACCCGCGGTATCGTCCGCTACTACGACAACAACAACTTCTACCGCGAGCCGGTGGTCGCCGGCGACCTCACGCCCGGCGGCGACGTGGCACAGGAACTGGAGGCGGCCGCCACGCAGACCGACGACCTACAGGCCGTGCTCCCGGGACCGTACACGCTCGCCGAACTCGCGACGAACGAACACTACGCCGACCGGTCGGCGTTTCTGAACGCGGTCGCGGAGTTCCTCGCCGGTGAGGTGGCAGAGTTTCCGGCCCACGAGACGCTGTTCTTACTCGAACCCTCACTCGTGGAAGACGCGCCCGAGGACGGTTTCGACGCGCTCGCGAGCGAGGCAATCGACGCCGTGGCCGAGGCGACTGACGCCGAAGTCGTCGTCCACCCCTTCTACGGTGCCCTCGACGAGAAGGTGTACGCCCACCTGATGGACGCCGACGTTGACGCCATCGGCTTCGACCTCGTCGCGAACCACGAACAGAACGTCTACAACGTCCAGGAGTACGGGACGAAAGACTCGGTCGCGCTCGGCGTCGTCGACGGTCAGAACACGCTCGTCGAGGACCCCGAGACCGTGCGCGAGCGGTTCGAGTGGTTCGATTCCCAGATTCCGGCCCAAGAGTTCGATACCGTCTACCTGACGAGCAACACCGAACTGTTCTATCTGCCAGTCAACAAGGCCGAAGCGAAGGCGGAGACGCTTGCAAACGCCGCAGACCTCGAAGAGGTGACACAATGAGCGACAACCGAGCGCAGTTTAGACCGCCGAACCACCCGACGGATAGCTTCCTCCTCACCACGGTCGTCGGCTCGTACCCGAAGCCGAAGTGGCTGAACCGTGCCGAGGAGCTGACTGACGACGAGGAGTACGACTTCGACGAGACCCACCTCGGCGAGGCCCACGACGACGCCTGCCGGCTCATCACCAACGAGCACGAGCGCGCCGGTCTCGACGCCGTCGTCGACGGCGAGATGCGCCGCAACGAGATGGTCGAGTTCTTCGCCCACCGCATCGATGGATACGAGTTCAACGGCCCGGTCAAGGTGTGGGGACACAACTACTTCGACAAGCCGTCGGTCGCAGAGGAGGTCGAGTACGACGAGCCGTGGCTGGTCGACGAGTTCGAGTTCACGACTGGGGTCACCGACCGCCCGGTAAAGGTCCCAATCACCGGCCCGTACACGCTCGCGAACTGGGCGTTCAACGAGGCCTACGAGAGCGAGGAGGAGCTCGCGTACGACCTCGCCGACCTCGTGAACGAGGAGATCGAGCGGCTCGTCGACGCCGGCGCACGCTACATCCAGATCGACGAGCCGGCGCTCGCGACCACGCCCGACGACCACGCCATCGTCGGCGAGTGTCTCGAACACATCGTCGCTGGTATCCCGGACGACGTTCGCATCGGGCTTCACGTCTGTTACGGTGACTACTCGCGCATCTACCCCGAGATGCTGGAGTACCCCGTCGACGAGTACGACCTCGAACTCGCGAACGGCAACTACGAGCAGCTAGACGTGTTCACCGCCGACGAGTTCACGAAAGACCTCGCGCTCGGCGTCGTGGACGCCCACGTCGCCGAGGTGGAGTCCGTCGCCGAAATCAAGGAGAACATCAAGAGGGGCTTCGAGGTCGTCCCGCCACAGCGGCTCACCGTCAGCCCCGACTGCGGGCTGAAGCTCCTCCCCCGTGAGGTCGCTTATGCGAAGATGGAGAACATGGTCCAGGCTGCCCGCGAAGTCGAGGCCGAACTTGACGCCGGCAAAATCGACGTCGGCTACGCCGGTACGCAGGCCCCCGCAGACGACTGACGCTTACTCGTCCCGAACTGCGGCGACGAACAGTGTCTCCGGCCGGTCTGTGGCCAACTCCATCTCGAAGCCGGCCCCGGCGAGCGCACGTGTGACGGTATCGAGGTCGTATCGCTCGGTCAGCGGCGGCCCCGCCTCGCCCTCCCCGCCGGCGGACCAGTCGGCGACAACGAGCCGTCCCCCCGGACGAATCGTCCGCGCGAGTTCGGCGAGCGCGTCGTCACTCGCGAACTCGTGGTAGGTCATCGTCGAGACGGCGGCATCGAGCGCGTCGTCTGCGAACGGAAGCGTCGCCACGTCCGATTCGACCAGCTCAACGTTGTCGGGCAGCGACTTCTCCCGGTAGTAGTCGTGCATCGCCGGCTGGATGTCGACCCCGTAGACGTGACCGGCGCGGGCCGCCACGTCGTCGGTGTAGAAGCCGGTGCCGCTGCCGAGGTCGGCGACCGTCTCGGTCCCGTCGAGCGCGAGCGCCCAGAGCAGCTCTTCGCGGGAGACGTACCGGTAGCGACGGCCGGCGTCTTCGAGGGTGGCGGCTCTTTCGGCGTCGAACGTGTGGTGGCCCATATCACACCCCTCCACTCGCGGACGGAAGTAGCCCGCGGTTCATACGAGCAGCTGTACGTCGGCGTCGGCCATGCGTGACAGCGCCGTCGCCGCGCCCACGCCCACGGTGACGCCATCGTGGAAGCGCTCCTCGTCGTGGCCCATCAGGTCGATGGTCATCTGACACGCCTGGAGTTCGACGCCCATCTCGAGTGAGGTGTCGAGCAGCTCCTCGACGGTCGCCACGTCGTTGTCGGCGATCTTCCGCTCCATCATCGCCGTGGCGAGCCGGTCCATCCCGGGGAGGGCGGCGACGGCGTTCGGCATCGGCATGCTCGGATTGCCCACCGCGCTCAACTGGAGGTCACTGGAGTGGTCCTCGTGGAGGATATCCAATCCCCAGAAGGTGTGGAAGACGGTCACGTCCCAGTCGAAGGCCGCGGCCGTCGAGGCGAGAATCAGTGGTGGATACGCCATGTCGAGAGTGCCCTGCGTGGCGACGATGACCATCGACCGCTCGCCTTCGGTCCCCTCGTCGGCTTCCAGTTCCTCGATGCGGGCCTCCAGTTGTGCGATTCGCTCGCTCGCCTCGCTCGACGTGGTGCTCATTCGACGCGCACCCGGTGGACGTACACCGTCTCGCCGTCGTCTTCGGTCTCTGTCTGGTCGACGAGCGTGACGCCGGGCGTGCCCGCGGCCCAGCCGTCGATGTCGCTCACGCTCCCCGAATCGGTCGCGAGTACTTCGAGTACCTCCCCGGCGTCGAGGTCATCGATAGACTGTTTCGTCTTGACGACCGGCATCGGGCAGGCTTCGCCTTTCACGTCGACTGTCTCCGTCGGAGTGTCCGTCATGGTTTGCAATCGAACTGCAATCAGGTACGGTGCGACAAGAGCCTTTCGTCCACCGTGCAATCTACCTTGCTCGTGAGAGTATTGGTGACTCGATTTGTATGCAGTGTGTGACGGCATTTGCGCCGAAATGTCTTTTTGGCTCCTATATCAGGTACGCGGTGGCCAACGTTCAGTTGCAAGACGAGTGCAATACTAACGCAATCCTTTTGACGGCGAATCCACGAATGGGAGTATGAGCAAACCGATGTTTCCGGAGACGGACGCGGAAATCGACCCGACGACGCCGGCCGAGTTGAAGACTCGTCTCGACGCCGGTGAGTCCGTGACTCTCCTCGATACGCGGGCGGAATCAGAGTATGAAACGTGGCACATCGACGGGCCGACCGTGCGGACGGTGAACGTCCCGTACTTCGAGTTCCTCGACGGCTTCGAGGCCGACCTCGTGGCTGACGTGTCGACCGACGAGCCGGTGGTCGTCGTCTGTGCGAAGGGGAAATCCAGCGAGTTCGTCGCGGAGCTACTCGCCGACGCGGGGTATGACACCTCGCACCTCGAAGACGGGATGCGCGGCTGGGCGCGGCTCTACGAGCACACCGACCTCGAACTGCCGTCGGGGTCGCTCGTGCGCCAGTACCGCCGGCCCTCTTCGGGCTGTCTCGCGTACATGGTCGTGAGCGACGGCGAGGCCGCCGTCGTCGACCCGCTGCGCGCGTTCACCGACCGCTACGTCGCGGACGCACGCGACCTCGGCGTGAACATCGAGTACGTGCTCGACACGCACATCCACGCCGACCACGTGAGCGGGCTGCGTGACCTCGCCGACGCGACCGGAGCCGAGATGATTCTCCCCGCTGCTGCTGTGGCCCGTGGCGTCGTTGATGGCGATGAGATGCGTCCAGTCGAGGGTGGCGACTCACTCGCGGTGGGGACGGCGACCATCGCCGTGCGTCCGACGCCGGGCCACACCTCCGGGATGACGACCTACCGCGTCGACGACCACCTCGCGCTCACCGGCGACACCCTGTTTCTCGACAGCGTCGCCCGTCCCGACCTCGAAGACGGCGACGACGGTGCCCGAGCCGCGGCCGAGCAGCTGTACGACACCCTCCACGACCGCCTGCTCACGCTTCCCAACGACACGCTGATCGGCCCGGCCCACTTCGGCGATGCCGAGACCGCCCGCGATGACGGTGCTCACCTCGCCACGCTCGGCAGTGTGGTCGACCGGCTTCCGCTGCTCAGCGTGGATAAAGAGGTCTTCGTCGACCGCGTGCTCGCGAACATGCCGCCACGCCCCGCGAACTACGAGGAGATCATCGCGGCCAACCTCGGACAGACGACCCCAAGCGCCGCAGACGCGTTCACGATGGAACTCGGCCCGAACAACTGCGCGGCGGGTGAGTGAGATGCTGTTTCCGAACGGCTGGCTCCCGTATCTGGTCGGCGGCGTCCTCATCGGTCTCGGGACGGCGATTATCTACCTGACGACGGCCATCCCAGCCGGCGCGAGCACGTTCCTCGAATCCACGCTCTCGTACGCCTCCGACCGACCGCGATTTCAAAAGTATCGCGGCTCCCGGGACTGGCGTGTCGTCTTCTCCGTCGCCATCGTGCTCGGCGCGGCCGCCTACGCCTTCACCTTCGGTGACGGGCCGTGGACGACGGACGTGCAGCCGTGGCGACTCGCCGCTGGTGGGCTTCTCGTCGGCGTCGGCACCCGGCTCGGGAAGGGGTGTACCTCGGGACACGGGGTCTGCGGTATCGGTTCCGGGTCGCGCACCTCGCTCGTCGGCGTCGCCACGTTCGTCGCCGTCGCAATCGGGACCGCACAACTGGTAGCAGCACTGGGGGTGTCGCCGTGAGCGACCACGACCAGCACCCGCTGTTTCTGCCGGCGGTGTTCGTCGGCGGGCTCGTTTTCGGTGTCGGGCTTGCCGTCAGCAGGATGGCCCGCCCGGAGGTCGTGCTCGATTTCCTCCAGTTCGAGGACTTCGGGCTCCTGCTCGTTATGGGCGGTGCGGCGACCGTGACGGCCGCGACCGTGACACTCGCGGTCAAATCCGGAGGAACGGCCCCGCTCACCGGTCGTCCTTACGGCCGTCGGCTGAAGGAGTTCGATTCGAACGTCCTGCTCGGCGGCGGTGTCTTCGGGATCGGCTGGGGACTGTCGGGTATCTGTCCTGGCGCGGCCTACGCGAGCCTCGGCGTCGGCAATCTCCCGATTCTGTGGGCCATCGCCGGGATGTTCGCCGGCGCGTACCTGCAGGGGTGGCTCCGCGACGCCGTGCGGGCAGCGGACGCGACGGAGGTGGGTGCATGACGCCGCACACAAGCGTTTTCGCCGTCGCTCTCGGAGGGGTCAGATAATGCCGGACTCGATGGCCGCGATGCTGGAACAGGACCTAGAGTGTGAGTCGCTGCTCGACTGCTTCCACGGGCTGAACGACTTGGACCGGCGCGTCTTCCGGCTGCTCGTCGAGTCCGACGACCCGCTCACGGTCGATGAACTCGCGGAAGAGATCGACCGCGAGCGGACGACCGCCTACCGGTCGCTCCAGCGGCTGCTCGATGCCGGTATCGTCGAGAAGAACCGAGAGAGCTTCGAGTCGGGCAGCTACTACGACGTGTTCTCGCCCGTCGCTCCGGACGAGATTGCAGACGACATGCAGCGGCTGCTCAACGACTGGTACGCTACGGTGGGACAGCTCATCGCCGAGTTCCGCGACAAGTACGAGACGCAGGCGACCGAGCCGACGGAGCCGACGCCCCCGGATCCAGAATGAGCGACCCGACCGACCCAACCGACTCACCCGACCCCGGTGTCGGTCGCGGTCTGCTCGAGGAAGAGATGGGTCCCTCGGGCGCGATGGCCCACCTCTATCGCGGCGAAGTCCACCGCATGAAGCTGTGGCGTGAACGGCTCGACCGAACGACGAACTGGACCGTTCTGCTGTTGGCCGCGATTCTGACGTGGGCGTTCACCAACGAGTCGAACCCGCACTACGTGCTGCTCATCGGAAACCTCGCCGTCGGGCTGTTTCTGGTCATCGAGGCCCGCCGGTACCGCGCGTACGACATGTGGCGCTCGCGAGTCCGAACGCTCCAGCGAAACGTCTGGGCGCTCGGCTTGGACCCGATGCGGGAGCCGACCGACGGCTGGCGGGAGCGACTCGCTGAAGACTACCATCAGCCGACGCTGAAGATATCGGCCGAAGAGGCCATCGCTCACCGTCTCCGTCGGGTTTATCTCCCGCTGTTCGCCATCCTCAACGGCGCGTGGGTCGTTCGCGTGACCGCATTCAGCTCACTGCCGTGGCCGGAAAGCGCGGCTATCGGTATGGTGTCTGGTGCCGTCGTCACCGTGGCTGTCGCCGCTGCGTTCGCCTGTGGACTCGCCGTTGCGCTCCGACCGCGGACATGGCGCGCACGCGACGAGCTCCGGCGAGAGAATCTCCGCAGTCCCCACGAGTGAGCCGACGCTAGCTGGCGAAAAATCACACATCAAGACAAAAACACGAGCACAATATGAGTGATGTCGAGAGCTTCATTCGATTCTGTGAGAGCGAGTTCGGGACGGCGGTCATGGACCGCGAAACTGGCGCATTCGCGCCTCAAGAACAGGTCACGTCGTGAACCACAATATCCCAACGTGGGAATCCTCGCCCTTCAGGACGGGGAGGATGTCAATCGGTGTAGGTTTCGATAAGTGTTCGGAGTTGGTCTTCGCCTTGGAGACCGACAATTTCCTCGACCTGCTCACCGTCGGCAAACAGGACAAGGGTGGGAACCCCTCGAACGCCGTAAGCAGCAGCGAGCTGCTGGTTTGCATCGACATCAACTTTCGCGACGGTAGCACCCGTGTCGGCGGCTAACTTCTTGACAATCGGCTCGAGCATCTGACACGGCCCACACCAGTCAGCGTAGAAGTCAGTAAGGACTACTTCATGTTCCGCGATAACCTCGTCAAGTTCGGACTTGCCACTAATGTGGAGTGGTTCATTCGCGGCCGATGCGCCTGTCTCTGCACTTGTTTCTGTCGCCATCACTGGTTAGTATGCACTGGTCTAAATTAAGACTTGTGTGTAGAGTACACAATACTACCCACATTCAACCGAGTCAGTCAGATTCCTCGGGTATCTCTGAATCGAGAGTGAGATGCAAGAGCCCGCGCGCCTTGAAAGACAGCGATTAGCTCTCGGCGGCAGGGACTGCCGTTTCAGACTGCTCATACTTCGTTTCAAACTCCTGGATAAGCTGTCCCATCTTCGCGTACCAGTCGTTGAGCAGTCGTTGCATGTCGTCTGCGATCTCTGACGGGTCCGTCGGCGAGTAGACGTGATAGTATCCGCCTTGGTCGTAGTTGATCTGGTCCTTCTGAATGAAGCCCGTTTGCAACAGCCGCTGAACTGCGCGATAGGCGGTCGAACGCTCCCGTTCGACAGCGTCTGCGATTTCATCAACGGTTAGTGCTTCGCCGGATCCGACGAGTGCCCGGAAGCAGTCTTTATCAAGCTCTTTCAGTCCGTGGAAACACTCGAGGAGTCCTTCACACTCCATGTCTCGACGGAGTTGTTCAGACATTGAATCTGGCATTGGTATCACCGCACAGTACGTCTTACACGAATAAAAGACTTGTGCGCAGACTGCACACATTCGCGCACAAAGCCTCAGTGAAAAATAGCTGCCGCGAGGTTTATCATTAGTCTGCCGCGGTAGGCGTCGGGGCTTCTTCTGAACGAAGCGCCTGAATCGAACTGACAACGACGGCTCCGGCGACTAGTGTGGCAGCACCAAGGATCATAACCAGCGAGACGGTCTGCAGGACTGGTATATCCATGACGTTCCCAATCTTTCGGACGGCAACGGCGAGTGCTCCCAAGAGCAACATCACTCCAAAGTAAACCTTGATCTCGTCTTCGTTGACAAGGCTCGTTGCTCCTGCACCAAGCCGCGCACCTAGCGCACTCCCTGCGAGTAGCGGCACAACAATCGAGAGATTAACTGCTCCGTCCATTGCATAGAGGAAGCTCCCGATACCGCCTGAGAAAACAATCTCGAACAGGTCTGTACCGACTGCAATTGGGACGGGAACCCCGATGAGGTAAAAGAGGGCTGGCATCCGGATGAAGCCACCTCCGACACCGAGGAATCCGGAAAGGAGTCCGGTTACGAATGCAACACCGAGAATCATCCATAAAGAAACGGTAATGTCGCCCCGAAGATTCATCATCGGGGGGACTCGATAGGACTGAATTTTCTTTGCGATATCTGGAATATCCTCTGCGTCGGCTTCAGCGTCGGCATCGTGACTGATGCCACCACTACCATCCCCCTTGGTCGCCTGATAGGTGATGAAGGCACCAATCCCGCCCAATAACCCGACGTAGATGATGCTCACAACAGTATCAGCGAGGCCCATCCCTTGGAGGAAATGGAGACCGATTTTGCCTACTTCAATACCGGCAGTGGTTCCAGCAATCATGAGCACGCCGAGCTTGTAGTCCACCTGCCCGAGATCTCGGTGTTTGAGTGTTGCAATGACAGACGTTGCAAACACGAATGCAAGTCCGGATGCAACGGCGACATCGGTCTTATACCCCATCACCATCAGCGCAGGAGTCACTAAGAATGAGCCGCCCATGCCGAAGAAGCCGAATAACAGCCCAATGAGGACGCCAAAGCCTACAAACAGGCCAAGCAGCCATGCCGGGCTTCCGAGTAATTCAATCATTCTTGACGACTCACGGCATTGATGATAGCCTTGCCAAAGACGCGCTCGAGTAGGCCATAGCCCAGATACAGGACGATTGCCTCTATCAATACAGCTCCGACGACGAGCATAGCGCCGTCAATGCCACTGGCATTTTCAAGTCCGAACATTCGCCACCACCGTTCGTAGTATTGTGTAGTTCATGGTTTGCTACTCATCTCTGCCTAACCGATTGCATGATATAACAGTTTTGGAAGATCTACACAATACTATCGGGTGTGGGAAGCAGTAAGTTATATCAAACTCACAGTCACTCTCTTAGGCAAAGTATCCCCCAAGGGTTCTGATACTGCCTCTGTGGAATCACTGGTAAAATCCAGAGGATGGTAACGGTGAATATCTAATTAACTGAGGATAATGAATTGTCCTATCAATGATATATTGCTGGATTATCGAAGTCAAAGCCTGCGTACATCATTCGTTGTGTGTCCCGTCTCGATGGGAGAGATACATTTTTCATACGCAATTCCGTGCGTTTGGTTATGGCAGTTCATAACAATCAACAAGCCAGCATCGATGGCGTGGAACTTCCTGATGTGGTGCCTCTTGAGCTGTCGAACCTAACACGGCAGAGTTGGGAGCTAGGGAAGCGTACCGTCGAAGCTGAGACGACAACGACCCTCAGTAAATGGGAGTCTCAGCATGGTCAGTGGCAACTGTCAATCTCCGAGGTTACAACGGAAACTGCGATTCTGTCTCTCCGGACTCCTGCGGGTCGAGAGCGATTTTATGCAGCAATTCAATTAGAGGTCCAGTCTGCTCTCGACACTCTCAACACAAGTCCTTCTTGGAGCAAAATTAGATGAATTGATTCGGGTCGTGAAACACAGGGTTGCGTTTGAGCACGCGATGAGTTCACAGCAGGACCATTCCAGCGAGATATGCGAGGGTGAATGACAGAGCGAACGACCCTGCCCACGCACCTACTGTCATGAGGATTTTTCGTGCATCTATAGCTGCTCGACCCCCAACCGCTGCGCCACTGCCGATAATGGCACTGACGACGATCTCGTTGAACGATACCGGGACACCCAACAAGACTGCAAGTTGGGCGATGAGGAACGACGGCACCAGTGCAGATATCGACCGACGGGGCCCAAGCGACGAGTAATCTTGTGCAAGCGATTTAATCATCCGAGGTGCCCCCGTCCATGAGCCGATAAGCATCCCGAGCCCCCCGCCGACAAGGACGACAGACGTCGACACCATTCCAATCTCATCAAGCAACGGTAACAGCGGCCCAACAGCAAGCCCGACCTGACTGCCACCGGCAGAGAATGCGACGAGGGCTCCAAGACTCAGTAAGACATGTCGCAGGCCACTGGATTTGTCGTGACGGATATCTAACCAGGTAAGACTCGCAATCACGAGTGAGACAATCGCTGTGATTCCAGCGACTGACCCAAGCCCCTCCATCGCTAATCTCCGCTGTATAACCCCGCTAATCGTCCCCGGTGTAGCTCCGACACCAAGGAAGCTGAACTGAATATTCACGAGCACAGCTCCAACGAGAGCGACGAGGATCGGGATGCTATAGCGTTCTGGAACCGTTTCGCGGGGAAGTAAACTTGCAATAACGAATGCGACTCCTCCGCCGACAAGTGGTGTAAGAGCCCAGACGGCAGCAATTTGTTGATACTTTACCCACACGGGGGTACCCCCAAGAGCTAGTCCGACACCAATCACTGCGCCCGTCACAGTGAATGCTGTCGCAATCGGGTATCCAGTCAGGATTCCTATAGCCATCAGTCCAGCTCCCAACACCAGTACAAGAATCACACCAGCTATGGGGAGACTGACTCCACCGATGAGACCACTGCCAACTGCCTCTGAGATACTCCCCCCTTGAATAACGGCTCCGGCAAAGCCGAAGATTCCAACAAGAAACGCCGCCCGCATCGTTGAGATTGCATTCGCGCCAACGGCAGGTGCAAACGGGGTTGCACCGCTTGATCCAGCACCGATGACCCAAGCCATGAACAGGCTAGCGAGTGCTGCAGCAACGAAGAGGGAAATAAGAGCGAAATCCATTAGATCGGGAATTAATCCGCGTTAACTGCGGTGGAGTCCCGTTCTGCACGGCTACTCCGCCAGTAGCCTTGGGCATACGCGCCGAGGAACATCCCTGCTAGTGCCCAGAGGATGGTGATGTTTCCAACACCGAGACTAGCATAGGCGGCACCGGGACAGATTCCTGAGAGTCCCCACCCGACGCCGAAGATTGCACCACCAATGAGCACGTTACGGTCAAACGGCTTCAAGCGCCGCTCGTAGCGGTTTCCGGTGAGTGGTGCGGTTTCTCGGATGCGCGGCAGCAGGGCGAACGCGATGCCGGAGACGATTGCCGCTCCGAACATCACGAATGGGAGTCCCAGGTCCTCGAACAGGAGGAAGTTCACCACGACCTCTGGTCGTGCCATATGGCTGAACCCGAGTCCGAATCCGAACACTAAGCCGCCAACAAAAATCAGCGGCTTGAACAGCGGATGTCGGTTACTCATGGGCTCACCCCTAGGGCTGCAACGACCTGTGCAGTACCAATAGCTACCGTCAGGAACGTCAATACACCCACTAACGATGTCTTCGATGCCGATCCAACCCCGCAGACGCCGTGACCTGACGTACATCCCTTCCCAACGCGGGTACCGATACCCACGAGGATGCCGCCAAGGAAGAGGCGCCACGGCTGGATATCAGTCGTCCAGAGTGTGACGCCAGCGACCTCGTACAGCTGGCCGGTCGTTCCGGGTTCATACAGCGGGCTTGTGATGAGACCGGACTGGAACGTCGCGGCAAACGCGAGCGCTCCAAGGATGATGCCTGCAGTGAAGAGTACTCGCCAGTCTCTTGAGGCGACATACTGTTGGAACCGCGATTGATCGGATACATACGATAACGTCGACTCTAAGAATGTACTCGCTCCGGCTGGAATTCCCGTTCCAACATAGATGAGAACGGTCCCAAGTCCAACGAGAAGGCCGCCGACGGCGTAGCGACTAATCCCATTTGGGAAGAAGTCGGCGGCTGCTTGGAGCAGTACTGGATCAGGGACCATTGGCGTCGTTAGTCACCCGCGAGGGAGTCCTGGCTGGCTGCGCAGTTGTTCGGCCCGAGCTCAAGAGTGAATGCCTCCTCGTCGTCGACAGCATTCTGGTCGAGATTTGTCGCGATGATGTCCTCGTAGTTGGCCGGCCGCGGCGGCATGTCCGAGAGGATGAGGTTGACGAATTCGTCTTCGTCCATCGTGAGCGCATCCATCTCCCCGACGAGTTCGCCGATGGGCGCGGTGTACGTGCCGTCGTCGGCCGGCTCGGCGGCGTCGCTGAAATGTGCGCCACCGATGAGCGTGTCGTCGGGCAGTGACAGCACGCGCTCCTGCAGCGACTCGTAGAGCATTCGTGCGGCGTCAGGCGCCCCGTCGTCACCCTCTTCCAGGTCAGGGCGGGCGACGCTCTCGATGAACAGCCCGTCGCCCGTCGCGAGCAAGCTCTCATCTAGGAGGTACGACGTCATCCCAGTCGTGTGGCCAGGTGTGGCGACCGTCTCGATGGCCGCGTCGCCAATCTGGAACGTGTCGCCGTCCACGGCCTGCGTCAGTTCGTTCGCGTACGTGACGCCGCGGTCGACGGCAGCCTCGGGGATGACGCCCTCGACGCCCTCGTCGTCAATGTCGCGCACACCCGAGATGTGGTCAGCGTGGACGTGCGTGTCGAACGCATACTTGAGGTCGATATTGAGCTCATCAGCGTCATCAAGGTAGCGATCGGTGAAGGCGCGCAACGGGTCGATGATGGCAGCTTCATCGTCATCGTATAGGAGATATCCGAGACATCCCGAAGATGGGCGCTGGTACTGGATGAGGGTCCCTTCCCCATCGTATCGTTCGACCTCGACGGCCTCGTAGATACTGGCCCAGCCATTCATGCCGTCTTCGAGATGATCGACATCGTATCCGAGTTCTACGAGCGTGCCCGCGACGTATTCGCTGGCACCACCCTTGGCACAAAGCACCGTCAGCTCGCGGTCATCCGGTATCTGGTCGAGCACCTCGGTGTCGATGTCGTCCTCGAGGAACTCGAAGTAGGGGATGTTGATTGACGTGACGTTGTCGCCGCTAATCCGCCACTCATCGTAATCCGATTGCATACGCGCGTCGAGGAGCGTGATGTCCTCGCCGGCGTCGATGCGGTCTTTGAGCGATTCTGGGTCGACTGATTCGACCTCGACATCCGGAGTCGGGAAGTCGTCTGCGTTCATCTTGTGCGGTCATTTCTATCGGTGGGATACAGAAAAGCGTTTGCATAGCAATTCAACTATTAAACAATACTACACTTGCTCAACCCACTGCTCAAATTCATAAAGTGGCTTTAGATGGTTGTATGAGGCGTATAGACTACTTATTCCGTTAGCACAGAAGTCCATGTAGTGCACAATAATCGATATGCTTTTACTCCCAAAGCCAATATTGTGTGGTAGCTCCAATACAGACTAACGGAGCAGATAACCAATGAGTGTAGAATTCGACATTGCGGAGACGCTTGATGTGAAAGGTGAATCGTGCCCGATGCCAGTAGTGAAGACCAAATCAACGATTGATGGTCTCACTCAGGGAGAGGTACTTGAGGTCCTGGCGACGGATTCGGGGAGTATGAGCGATATTGACGGCTGGGCGGATGGTACCGATGGCGTCGAGCTCATCGAACAGCAAGAAGGAGACAGCGTGTACAAACACTACGTGCGCAAGACCGAGTAATAATGAGTACGGACACCCCTGACGCGCCGACTGGCGACGTGCCATCGCGTGCGGAGCTGGCCGCACGTGTTGACGAACTCGAGACCGCTCTCGCTGACGCTACCGATGAGGAAGGGCAAAAGAAGATGAGCATCATCGCCACGAAGGGAACGCTCGATATGGCGTATCCCCCGCTCATTCTCGCCAGCACTGCGGCCGCCTTCGGGTACGAGGTGACGGTTTTCCACACCTTCTGGGGGCTAGATATCCTCCATGAAGAGCGTTCGAAGAACCTCAAGCTCAGCTCTGTCGGGAATCCCAACATGCCTGTTCCGAACGCGGTTGCCGCGCTGCCGGGGATGGACCGGGTCACCACCAAAATGATGGAGCGGAAGATCGACGACAATGACACCGCAACCATTGAGGAACTCATCGAGACGAGCCTCGATATGGGTGTGGAGTTCCAAGCCTGCCAGATGACCATCGACCTCATGGACTACGATGAGGAGAACTTCTATGATGGTGTGACCACCGGAGTTGGTGCAGCAACCGCACTCCAAGATATGGCCGATGCAGATATCCAGCTGCTCGTCTAAGCAGTAGATCTCTGATTTCTCCCATCGTTGGCGTTCTGGAGCCGTACCGTCTATGCTGTCGGTTTCACAAATCAAGAGCTGGATGCATTGCTTACCGATCTGGCTCAGTCACCAATCGGCCACTGGTGTCGGCAGGGTCGTATCTTCAGAATTTGTAGGTCTCGAAGCGCACTCAGGGGGGAGTATGGTCCAAGTGCCATCTCGGTGCGGTGTCACAACCTTCCTCTGACGTTACCCGAACTGCGTCTGCACCTGTTCGCTCACATTTACCGGAGTTAACCATTTTGCCAGTGTGTCTATCCTATATGAAAGTGTATACCTGTGTTCAAGAAAGAGCGAGAATATCTCAACGCGGGTACACGGACATCCTCAGTCCCACTCCGTCTCCAGTTCGTGTATCAAATCCGCAATCTCGGTAGACGTATTCACCGCATGGACTGATGCACGGATTGCGTTCGGTGAGGGTAACGACCGAACAACAATACCCCTCGAACTGAGCCGATTTACTGTCCGTTCTGGGGCCTCAACTTCGATTGTCACAAGTCCAGACTCTGGGTCGGTCGGGCTGTGGAGCTGTTCGTCAGGCACTCCATCAACCAACTGCTTGGACAGCAGCTGAATCCGGTCTGCAATGCGGTGGACGCCGACCTCATCAATTACATCAATTGCTTCGGCCAGCGCAACATGTGAAGCCGGATTGGCTGACCCGACTTCGAACCGACGAGCGCCCGGAGAGAATTCATACGGGTCTGAACTTGGTGTTTCAACGCCCCGGTAACCGATACTTGAGGGTTTCAGTTTTTCTGCAGCTTGGTGGTCGACATACAGTACCCCACCACCCCACAGCCCTAGGAGCCATTTGTGACCGGCAGCTGCGACTGCATCAGCCCCCCATTCGTTGACATCCATCGGAAGCTGCCCTGGCACTTGTACAGCATCAACGAGGACGAATGTGCCAGCATCATGGGCAATCTCGACGAGTTCTGTGACCGGTAATTGAGTCCCATGAGTCCAGGTGACTGCACTAAAACAGACTAACTTTGCATTACTGACTGCATCGGTGAACGTATCGGCATCAAGCCGTCCGTGGTCGGTTTCGATTACTTCGACATCGACACCCTGTTGAGCTAACCGCTGCCATGGAAGGGTCACCGCTGGGTGTTCAAGATCAGTCCGGACGACCGTGTCTCCCGGCTCCCAGTCGATCGCGTTTGCGATTGCGTTGATTCCAGCAGAGGTACTCTCGGTCAGCGCAACCTCACTCTGTTGGGCACCGATGAACGCGGCAGTTCGCTCGCGCACTTGATCATACGTCTCAAACGCAATCTCGTATGGATCTCTCCGACTGTTCGTGTCGTATTCGTGCGTTTGTATGAACTCATTGGCTGCATCGACAACATACTGTGGACTCGGCCCATGTGCGCCGAAGTTCAGGTACGTATCTTTCTGCAGCGCAGGAATATCCGCACGGAGTTCTTCTGGGTCCATGGTTGGGAGTCTGCTTATGCAGTATACTGTTTAATCAGGTCCGTGAGCGACTCCTTGCGTTGGCTACCACGAAGTCGCTTCACCGGGTTCCCTGAGACGAACAGGACGAACGTGGGTGTACTTTGGGCACCAAACTCAATCGCGGTCTCGAGATTCGTTTCGATATCCACTTTCACGACTGCCGCATCAGTTTCGCGTGATAGGTCCGCAAGGACTGGCTCCATCTGTGTACACGACCCGCACCATTCGGTGTAGAACTCGACGAGGGCGACATCTTCCTCACCGACAATAGTGGTTAACTCACCGCTTTCAAGTGAGCGAACAGTACTTGCTCCGGTTGACTGTGCTTCCATCAGTAGCACATACGCACCGCTCAGTTAATAGTCTTGTGTATATTATACAATACAGTGAACCATGAAGGAGCTCGCCCGGACAAAGGAGACGTAGAACTGCCACCAGTTTGCCTGGGGCCCCTATCGTCCCATACCAGTCTGAATAGTCAATTACAGAACAGCGACAAGCGTGAGAAGGCTAATCTTGAGGAATCGAATCTTCGTCAGTCGGGTATTCACATCGGTGAAGTAGTTGTCTTGTGACGGAATACCAGTCGTTCAACAGCGTCTGCATATCCTGTGCAATCTCGGCTGGCTCTCGGAGTTCGTACTCATAATGATAGCCGTTGTTGTCTTTCACCCTCTGTTGAACCACGATATCTCGCTCTACGAGCCGCGACAGAGATCTGTGTGCCGTTGACCGGTTACATCCAAGTTGGGTCGATATATCCTCGGTGGTGTTCGGTTCTGATGCTTGGTGTATTAATTGAAATACGGCTTTGTCTCGGTCGTTGAGGCCGTAGATACAATCTAGTAACTCGGGAGTGTGTAATTCGGTGCTTAGTCCTTCACTGACTGATGTGATGGTCATTAACGGATATATTGGGCCAACGGCAATGAAGGTTATTCTGTAAAATCGCAATACTGTGGCAGTCATGATCTCCAATATATTTTGAAACGGCCGATATACGTCTTAGAGGCGAATTCTCTCGAAAGAGATTTGTATTGTACATCCACTATACTACATAGATGTCAGTTCCGATTAACCCCGAAAACATTGATCCAGAAGATATCGGCGAGGCCCGTGCTACACTCAACATGAGCCATGAAGACGCGATTGAGCACGTCCGTCGTGTATTTACAGATACCGGGTTCGGTGTCCCGGTCGAATTTTCACCCTCTGAGATGCTCAACGAGAAGATCGACGCGGGCCGCGATCCGTACTACGTACTTGGTGCCTGTAATCCATCAGTTGCCGACCGCGCGCTCGAAGCCACTGATAACAAACTCGGAGCGCTCATGGCTTGTAACGTCGTCATATGGGAAGAAGACCCGGGTACACAGATCGTATACCACACCTCGATTATGCGTATTGCCCGGCTAATTGGGATGGCGCCGGATAATGAAGAGATGGCAGATATCATCGCCGACACGGGTGAGCTCGTCGACGAAGCATTCGAAAATCTGTAACACGGGAGAACCGCTGTCGTCTCAGTCTGGTGAGGCTATCACAAGAAATGTATCTGAACGCATCGCCTGGAAAGAAACGTCGAATCCCGCGGCGTTGAGTTTCGTAGTTGTCTCGTCGATATTATATCGCTCATCAACTGGTGGTCCGGCATTTCCTGGTCCGTCAGCTGCCCAGTCGAATATAACCAGCTTTCCGTCCAATACGAGCACACGTCTTAGCTCTTCCAGAGCGGCTTCACTCGCAAACTCATGGTACGTCATCGTTGACAACGCCGCATTCAGCTCATCAGTCTCGAATGGCAACTCCTCAATCCCAGAGCGGACGAGGTCAACATTCTCGGGGACTCCCTTCTCTCGATAGAATTCATGCATCTCCTCCTGGATATCGACGGCATAGACATGGCCAGACACTGGCGCAATCACATCGGTGAAGAACCCAGTCCCACTTCCTAGATCCGCGACTGTCGTCTCTGATGACGGCTCAAGCGCCCACAACAGTTCCTCTTCTGAAATACGTCGATACCGTTTCGATGCATCCTCAAGCTCCGCTGCTCCATCTGCATCAAATGTATGATGTCCCACGTGCACAATAATGGGCGTGTCGTGATATACTTGACGAGCCAGCCTTCACCACGTAATACCGCCAATAACCAGATTTGCTACGAATCCGATTGAGAACAACATCGGTGCAGTCAGCCTAATCTTTCCATTCCACATCGTTGCAATCCAATTGAATAGCTTGACGGCTGTTGGTATCGCAATCGCGAGGGTAATCGCCATGAAACTCGCCCGAATGCGGGGGTCAACGCCGGAGGAGAACATGTGGTGGGCCCACACGCCGAAGGAGAGTACACCGATTGCCAGTGTCGAATAAATAACGAATTTATATCCGAAGAGCTCTCTCCCCGGGAACTTCGGAATAATCCATGAGACAAGCCCCATCGCTGGGAGAATAAGGATGTACACCTCGGGGTGTCCCCAAAACCAGAACAGGTACGCCACCACCACAACAAGGGCGACTCCCATCAGTACTGTCCCAGCCAATTGTTCGCCTGCCATGGATTTCGTTCATACAGGGGTAGGGATATTCCCACGGTTGGTGTAGAACAAGTCTACATCTTTCTGTGAATCTAGCCGTTGTAATCGTGCGGTATTTGAACAACAGTACCTAGAGGGAAAGTCGCTTAGTGGCCTTTTGTGTGTTCTGTACGTCTTGAATATTGTTGAAAGTTTGCAAACCAACAGAACAATTTAAGATGCCAGACCTCGTGGCATAGTGTATGGAAACAAACGTCGGCTCAGTAGATCAGAGCGTACGTACTGCCCTCGGAGCATTTGCAGGTGGTCTCTCTTTAGCTGTCCTCGCTGGACAGGTAGGACTCCCGATGATTGCTGCTCCAGTGCTTGGCGTTGTCGCACTCGTCGCACTGTTTACAGCAGCGACCAAGTCCTGTGGTGTTTACTCAGTACTTGGTGTCAGCACTTGTCCGAGAGACGCACGATAGACCGTCAGTGAACTACCCTACTCACTCACCGCTGACGCGGTTCGCTCCTTGAGGGTAGGGCTTCCTGATTCCACGACGCGCTTTGCAGACACGGAGGTGTCCACAGGGAGTGCAGTCCCCACAGGCGTTGATTCGGAATGTCCCACCCCTACATCGTTGAGGCCGCGAGAACGGATGTTCCACACCGCGTTTGCGTCCCTGTCCGCCTCAAACCCGCAGCCATGCCTCGAATGAGTATTAGATATATGGAATGAACATACCAGTAGTGAGGTTTGCAGGCACAACGTCTATTTCTGTTCGTGGGTCCACTTGGCTTAGATGAGTCTGTACAAGAGACTGAAGCAGGGGATTCAAAACATAGGGGCACAGTCACCTCATCAGCGGATGTCACGGGCGCTCATCAAGACGCTCCTATATCGGACACTCATGGTGGTCATCACTATCTCTGTCGCGTTCTTCTTTACTGGAATACCGGTGATGCCCTCAGTATCGGCCTTGTTTCAAACGTCATCAAGACAGGGACCTACATGGGTACGAGCGGCTGTGGGATAGAGTCTCGTGGGGGGTAGCGACTACTGATCGATAGGCAAGTCTACTGAGCAGTTGGTCCAGAATCTATGATAGACACAGGGTTCTCCCGAGGTCAAGAGTCAATCTACTACCTGAACGTCCAGCTGTTGGGCTATTGTGATCGCGGTGGACTCCGTTCGACCGTACTCGTGGATGTATCCCCTGAGCGCCTCAACCAGCAAGCTGAGCCAGAACGTCGTCGTGAACGCAGTATACCCGAAATCGCTACCCAAATCGGTGCCACTATTGGCAGCCAGAGCAACTCCGACAGCGGCCCGGCGGACCCGACAGCCAACTGTTGAAGCGGCAATACGACCACCACGTCGAGTAGGGCGCTCGCGGGGTACATCAAGACCATCGCCGTGAGCCCGGCTGGAACGCCACGCCACACGCGAAGTCGCGGGACTCGCCAGACGACGAATCCAGCGAGGAATCCCTCAGGAACCGTCCCGGCCATTCCGATCACCTGCCCGAGCAGCGGTCCATCGTACGCCTCGTACCCCGAGGGTATAATCGTCGAGATACCGACGAGTTGTGTCACTGTAATAAACGCAGTCTTGGTGAGTACTGCGACAGTTGCCATCGCATAGTCGGCGCCCGCATCCCGTCGGTGTGGGTACGGAAGGTGAGCAGCGTCGGCGCGATTCACGCGACGCTCCGTCGACGGCTGGACGACCTCCTCGACGAAGAGGCGGAAACTGAGGGCCTCTCCGACGAAGCATGAGCCTACCTCGATGGCGAGGATCTAGATGAGGACGACAAGCAACACGCGGAAGACGAGATCGCTGGCCTGACCGTCACCAGTACCGACGAACAGCTCCAAGAGGAGATCGATACGCTCCGCGACCTCGTCTCGCTGGCGGAGGATTTGCCGGTCGACTCCAAGGCTCAAAAGGTCAGGCGCTTCATCTCCCAACTACTTGAGGAGCAACCGGACGAGAAGCTCCTGTTGTTCACGGAGTACCGAGACACACTCGACTACCTCCTCGAGTACGTACAGGATGAGCCGTGGACCGACGAGATTCTCGTGATTCACGGCGACGTGGACAAGGATGAACGGACGCGGATCGAAGACGAGTTCAATCGTGGTCAATCGCGACTCCTGTTCGCGACCGATGCAGCGAGTGAGGGGATCGACCTCCAGCACAGCTGCCACACCATGGCCAACTACGAACTCCCGTGGAATCCGAACCGGCTCGAACAGCGGATCGGACGCATCCATCGCTACGGACAGGAGGAGGAGGTCAAGCTCTGGAACTTCCTCTTCGACGACACCCGCGAGAGCGAGATATTCGAGATGCTTCAAACCAAGGTCGAGGAGATCCGTTCCCAGCTCGGAAACACGGCGGACGTGCTCGGCATCCTCGACGACATCGACGTGGACTCACTCATCATGGAGTCCATCGAGAACGACGAACCGCCGAGTGCGACCAAAGAGGAACTCGAGGAGATGATCGAGGAGCGTCAGCGAACGCTTGAGGAGTGGTACGAGCGGAGCCTCGTCGATACGAGTACGTTCGACGCGGAGAGCCGCCGGCAGATTCAGGAGGTCGTCGACGAGTCAGAGGACGTCTACGGAAGCGAGGGCGACATTCGCGGGTTCTTCGAACGAGCAGTCGAAGCCTTCGGAGGCGAATTCGAGAACCGCGGCACCAACCTCTATCAAGCCGAGTTGCCTGATGGGATCAATTCGCCCGGCCAAGACGCGACGTTCGGCCCGTTCACGTTTGATCGCGACTTCGCGATGGATCACGAGGACATCACCTACCTCGCTCCCGATACGGACGTTTTGCAACGACTTATGGCACGCGTGTTGGAGGACGAGCGTGGAGAGGTCGGACTCAAACTGCTTCCGTTCGTCGACACGCCGGGGATCACCTACAACTATCGCGTGGCGTTCGAGGACGGCACTGGCGATGTGATTCGAGAGGAGACCATCCCCGTCTTCGTGGATGCTGCGCAGGAGGACGCTCAGCAGGCGCTTGGTGAGCGTGTCGTCGAGGGCGACTCCGTAGCAGCAAAGCCCGACATCGACGACCTTCGGACGGTTCTCGACGCTCAATCCGGCTTACGGGCGGCTGCCGATCGGTATGTGAGCGTGCGAGTTAACGAGATCAAGAACCATCTTCAGGAGAAGCGTTACGAGGAGACCGCTCGGGAGCTGGAGAATCTCGAGGAATACGCACAGGCTGAACGAGAACGGATTGAGTCCTTCATCGAGGAGTACGAGCGCAAAGCCGACGCCGGCTCGGATATGGACATCGCGATCCGGGGCCAACAGGAGCGTCTCGAACAGCTTGAGCATAGAATCGAAACGCGTCGCGAAGAACTCCGGCGTCGAGAGCAGATCATCTCCCTTGCGCCCGAGGTCGAGAACTACTCCCTCACGCTACCCCTCTAGTCTGTTGTGGATTTCGGGATGCAGGCAGTAAACGTATCTCTGAATCCCATGTCGGCATAGGAGTAACGGCTGGTTGGCACAGCCAGTAGCCGTCTTTCGAGGCCGCTACAAAGCATAAATATCCCAACCCAGCGGTGCGGTGCCGTGGGAATCTTCGCCCTTCAGGGCGGAGAGGATGTCAAGTGGTCAACTCTCCAGTATGCTCCCGCGCAAAGCAATCAAACACGAGCTTTGCACCGCCGATAACAACGGGGCCGATAAACAGACCGACAGCCCCGAATACGGCGATTCCACCGAAGATACCAACAACAACCACAGTGGAATTGAGTGCGCCGCTCCGACCGATCAGCGCTGGCCGGAGGTACGTATCTGAGACAGTGACGAGTAGACCATACGCCACTATCGCCGCGCTGGCGACCGGCCGCCCAACTCCGAGGAGATACACTGCGGCCGGAAGCCAGACTCCGAACGCTCCGACAAGCGGGAGCAGTGTCAGTACGAACGTGGCGACAGTGAGAAAAATCACGAGCGGGAGGCCAGCGAGTGCTAGTCCGATGCCGAGCAGTCCCGCCTGAATAGCTGCTACAAGAACATTTCCCACGACCGAGGCCCACATAAGTTCATCCAGTCCTTCGCGGAGTTCTTGTAAAATCTCCTCGTTGATCGGTATGACCCACTGGACCCACTCTATCAGATCTTCCCCATCGCGCAACAAGGCGAAGAGAACGAACAATGTGATACTCAGTCCGATAAGCAACCCTGGCACACCGCCGACAAACCCGATCGCCTCTGAGGTGATCTCTTGAATCCCCGCCGCGATCCGTTCCTGATTCGACTCATACGCACCAACGAGATTGAGAGAGTACCTCGAACCTTCGAGTAATTCTTCAATCGATGCGATATCAAGTTGTCCGCTCCTGATTGCGCTCACAACACTGAGTGACTGTTGGACGGCAACCGTGAGGAGGTAGAGAAGTGGAATAAGTATAACAAGAAGCGTAGCCACGACGACTGCGAACGCCGCAACTGTAGGTCTAGCGTACCGCTCGGCCTGTTGCTGGAGGGGAAACAGAACATATGCCAGAACTCCACCGAGTAAGACGAACTGGAGATACGGCAGAAAAATCATAAGCGCGAGGACACCGCTCAATAGCGTGAGTACCGTCAGTCCGGGTTGCCTGCGGACCCACGCAGGCGGGTCGGGTCGGCCTCCCATATCCAGAGATTCAGCAGCCTCTTATATAATTCCACAGGCGTGGTGGTGAGACTTCAGAAACACGAGGGTCGGGGATGATGGTTCTAATTTTGCAGAGCAATCGAACGCCCGAACCAGCGGTACATCTCGCCAGAGGCCTCTTGAGGTGAGTAGACTCCGCGGGCGATTATCCCTTCTTCGCCCAGCGTTCCGATGTTCAGAACGTGTGCGGGCGGCACTCGATGACGGCGTGTTCCATCCGACGCTGCTTGACGAGGAGACGGCTGGCTGTTCTCACTGTGAATTTGCACACGTGTGTGATGTTCGGCATCATCACCGACAGGCGCGGCTCGAGGGGCTTGGCGATGCACCGGCGTACGGGCCGGCAAAAAAAACTCCCCGTGAACCTCCTTGGAGTCAAGCCTTGAGGCTTCCCGTGGGTTAGTCGTGAGCGACAGTTGTGTTTCGCATTGGCCCACCACAGTCAGGGCACTCATCTTCAGGTTCCGGGCTTTCAACACCAGCTCCACACTCTTGACACACATACAACGTCGACTCGGCGGGGTCAGGATCAGATTCTACCATTATCAATTATTATATATGGAGACATATAAGCTACGGGGTCAAAATCGCGAGGCTTTTTGCTCGACTCTTACCCATTCTTTGCCACGCTGGACGGATGCCGACACAGTGGCTGCCCACCAACTCGCCCACAGGAACTTCCTTTGCCATCTTGCAACCACACACCGAGCCTGTCATACAATAGTTCTCAACACGTATGATTCATACTTTTTAGTTTGAATAAAATCGTTGAATAGCGAGACAACGGTCTTAATCGTAAATTTCGGGCTGTATAATCATCAGGTAGAGGGCGTGAGACGTATTCTATGACACGCTGGTGAATAAAGCTAAACCTGTGTGTCAGACGCTTGAGGAACTGGCGAGCACCGCAGCCCGGACTCGGTTACAATCACGATGTTTTGTCCGGAGACAGGATATTCAGACAAACGCGTATAAAGTAGCGCTATTCGAAGGACTGCCACGCGACGACGAAAACACACAATCGCCACTTCTATCGAAACTCGCCTCACTTGAGATTCGAACGATCGCTGGGATGCGGTATGCTCGTGCGAAAACAGCCCGACTGACACTCCTCTATGGAGAGAGCCCGTGGCGGGTTATCGCGCTGAGTCTTGGATTTATGCTTGCCGTTGCACTCATTTACCCGCTGAACGAGTGGTTGCGACCGGCTGATGGCGTTCCAATCACGTATACTCAGATCGCCCAAGACCCATCTCTCTTCCTCGAATCACTCTATTTCAGCACACTCACATTCACGACGCTGGGGATGGGCGGGTACGAACCGCTCGGATGGGGACAAGTAATTGTGACGCTCAATACCACCTTCGGAGCGATCTTGTTGCGCTACTTGTCTTCGTCTTCGGTCGCCGCGCTGCGAGGTGATGCTCTGTTGCGAGCGTGAGCGTCATCTGCGCTGGTACGCTTGTCTCACGGTGAGTCCTGGCGGATGAATGAGACTTCAACAGAGCCAGAACGTTTCTTGTTGGTGAATGGCGCGCTCAGCCGTGTTGTGTGATGTCGCGTAGGTCGAACACGTGTACGTCATCGCGTTCGGAGACCGCTTCTTGTACGGATTGTGTGACGCCGCTACGCGTGAACAATGCGTATTCCATATTGGTGTCGCCAGTATCTGGAGTCCAGCGGATTTCCGCAGAATGGTCTTCGAGTGAGGTGAGCGCACTGTAGTCAAGGGGTGCGTTCGTGAACTTACATTCCCCCGCGACCATGGTTCTATCTGTCGTAAATCCGACGACGTCAACCTCATGCTCTTTGTACCACCAGCGGCCGATATCGAGGAACGTCTCCTCGGGAAACAGATTCGGCAGCACATCCTGACAGAGCTTCTCGAATTCTTGGCTCACGAAGTCAGGGAGTTCTGGTTCGATAACCGCCTCGTAGGCGTCTTCACCCAAACGTTCGTATCGGTCTTCGTTGCCGTAGACGAAGCGGAACCAGAAGCGAAACAGGGGATCAAGGATTCGATAGCGTCCGCGGCGTGATTCCGCTTTCTCTTCGGTTAGTGGAACCTCACGCTCGATGAGCCGGAGGCGTTCTAACTTCTGGGTGTACGTCGAAATCTGCTTTCCATCAATCCCCACTGCTTGCGCAATCTCGTTCGATGTCGTCTTCCCTGCAGCGATCGTGGTAAGGATCGCAAAGTACCGATTCGGGTCTGTGAGTTCAGTTCGGAGGACGTACTCTGGTTCATTGTGGAGATACCCCTTCTGAGAGAGTACTTCCTCAGTGAGAACAGCTCCGAGATCCTGATCAAGATTGACACCGTCAAGATAGTACGGGACACCGCCGAAAATGCCCCACGTGAAAATCTGCTCTTCAGGCGAGTAGTCGTCCGGAAGGAACGCCTGTGCGGCTGCGAAATCGAGTGGTCGGAGGTCAAGTTTCTCGGTAAATCGCCCGTACAACGGGCTGTTTCCAAGCAGAGTCGCTTCTTCCATCATGCTAATCGAGGATCCAACCAGAATGAGCGTACCCGAGGTGTTCTGGAAGCGTCGGTCCCACAGCCGCTGAATAACCGACGGGAGGCTTTCCTCAGCATCGATGAGGTAGGGGAATTCGTCAAGGACCACAATCCCATCGTGGTCGCCGAGATACCCCAAGAGGGACTCCCAGTTCTGTTTAATATCCGTAATCCCAGGAAACGTGTCGGCCGCAACATTGACGAACTCGTCAAGTTGTATCTGTGAAGTGGTCTCCGTGGCTTGGTAGACGACGGCGTCGTCCCGGTCGGAAAGCGAGTGCTGGACGAGCTGTGTCTTCCCGAGTCGTCGCCGACCGAAAATAACGGCCATCTCGGCGTCGTTGGATTCGTAACATCCACGCAGCCGTGAGAGTTCTTGCTCCCGATCCACGAAGCGTTCCATGTCTCTACTCTTTCCCCTTGGAGAATAATACTTCCGAATAGCCTATTTCAAAATAGGCTAACTCAGGATTGGCTATTTGCCAATTCCTTCTCCTGATATACCCGGATGGGTTGAGAAACAGCCGGCTCTGTTGAAACCCTTAGAACATGACCGGTATGGGGCTGTCTGCGTTCAGTACAGCGAGCGCATTTATCAGTGCAGGCTGTGTACGTTCTCGTGTATGCCTGAAGAAGTCCTGTTCAAATCAGAGAGCAACCAGAGTCGAGAAGAGATCGCATCGTACTTCCGGAAAGTCGCGGACAACCTCGAAAGCGGAGACCCCATCAACCTGAAAGCAGGGTCCGAGTCTGTAACACTGAATCCCCCTGTCCGACCGACCTTCGAGGTCAAAGCTGAACGCGAAGGTCCGGCTGGCAACATGACTGAACGCAGTATCGAGTTCGAACTCGAATGGGACGAGAACGACGGTGGGGAGGGCAGCAACAGTGGTCAGTTAGAAATCGAGTAGTCACCCCGCAGAGATCTACATGCGAGTCATTACGCGAATTTCGCGCACGCTGCAACACGATATCGACACCGTCATCGATGGATAGGGCAAGAGTCGATCGTTGATATCCTCCCCGCCCTGAAGAGCGAGGCTCTCTCCTCGCACCTCCGACAATTCGTCTACAGCTACGACCCAGGTCCATCATCTGCGACCCCGCTTGAACTCACAGTAGTACGATACTCGCCGCTCTGTCGCCGAACGCAGGTGTCGTCTGTAGCCCACCGGAGTACATATGGTGGCAACGGCTTTGTGACTGTTCGCCGTACTAATCGGTAGTGACATGTACGATTCGATTCTGCTCCCCGTTGACGGCAGCGAACACGCAACCAAAATCGTCCATCACGCGGCCAAGCTCGCGCAGCGGACTGGGGCGACGATTCAGGTGCTGTTCGTCGCCGATACGACTCAGGACAGCGTTACTGTTGTCGACGGAACCGTCGTTGACGCACTGGAACAGGACGGACAGACGATTGTCGCGGACGTCGCGGAGACGCTCGAGAGCTTAGGTGTTGAGCATGGTACCGATGTCGTTCAGGGTAACCCAGCGCCGACAATCGCCGACTACGCCGAGCGATACGACTACGACCTGATCGTCTTGCCCACCCACGGACGGACCGGCATCTCACGCTATCTCCTCGGGAGTGTCACGGAGAAAGTGGTACGCTTGTCCGACGTCCCCGTTCTGACCGCTCGTATGCAATCCGATGAGCAGTTGACGTTCCCATACGAGACTATTCTTATCCCGACCGATGGGAGTCCAGCTTCGACCGCTGCCGTCAGGCATGGCTTGGCGCTCGCGGCGACGCTTGACGCCACTGTCCACGTCCTTTCTGTCGTGGATGATACGTCGCTGGGTCCTGGCGTTCGCTCTGCATTCTCTGCGGACGAGCTTGAACGCCAGGCAACTGAGGCTGTTGAACGCGTGGTCACGGAAGCTGATGATTACGATCTGGCGCACGTCCAAACGGACGTTGAACATGGGCCACCTGCGGAGGTAATCAGCGAGTATGTTGAAACGAGTGATATCAACGCCGTCGTGATGGGGTCTAGTGGCCGCCGTGGCGTCGATCGAATTCTCCTTGGGAGTGTCGCTGAAAAGACGGTCCGATCAGCACCTGTTCCGGTCATCACCGCCCACGAGCAGTCATAAAATGTCTCAGCTGAGAAGGCTGTCTAGATACACTATCTAAAAAATCTTGGTGGTAAGTTTAGCTGGAATCACTTGACCCCGGTGAGTTCACCCTCTCACGGTGGCAATCAGTTGGAGAAGTCCTCATCAGTAGCATCTAATCGCTCACGGCGACGCCTATACTCCTCCTCGTCAATTTCGCCCCTGGCATAGCGGTTCTGGAGCGTTTTTCTGGCTGAGTCGTCGGTAGTCGATTGAGGAGATTTTTGCTTCCCAAGCCAGTAGAGCCCGCCACCGAGAACGCCCAGCATTCCGAGTACGCCACCAACAGCTTGTAGCCCTCCAACTCCACCTCCGTTGCGGCCACTCATCATTCCAGAACCACCTCGTCCCATCATTCCACCACCAGTATCCCCGCTTCCATCGCTGCTTGAGCCGTAGGCGACTGTACCCTGGTCAACAATCGCCTCACTCGATGGGACCTCTCCATCCGGGATTGAACCCTCCTCTGCCGGTCCGCCAGGACTGCCAACCACGGTCCGTCCGACCATCCCAATCGACTTGTGCGGGATGCAGTAGTAATCATACGTCCCTGGCGTTTCGAACGTATATTCGAAAACTCGTGATTGTGAGTCCCATGATGATGGCCCACGCTGCCGTCCAGAGGAACCCGACACCGATGCGGAGGGATTCGAGAACGCCGTCAAGTAACGCTACCTGCATACGTGTATGATCGGAGGGATCATCTATTGCGGTTGTGCTTAGAATATGGTCTCTTTGAGGACGACAATTCTGTGGAATCGTAATTCTTTGATCATACACTATTTGCTAGAGTGAAAAATAACCCCCGCAAACCCCCTCAGGAGCCGTAATATCCGACTTCGAATTCGCAAGGAGAATCGGATTAAATCATGCTGACGTATCGTAGGCTAATGGAATCAGTACAGATCAGAGATATTCCAACGATGAGGAATACCACTACTCGTAAGAATAATATTCACCAGCCTGCTCGTCTACTCGGTCTGATCGCTGGAACATCCACTTTCTGATTCACCAATGGGTGTCGATTTGCTGATCCACGATGCGCTCGTTCTCATAGTCGACGAACGGAACCGGCTGTATAAGCGCGGAACGGTACTCGTTACCGACGGCTGTATCGAAGATGTACGAACCTCACGTGGGGGAGATTCCGAGATAGATGCGTCCACCATTATCGACGGGAACGGGAAACTAGTGATGCCGGGGTTGGTCAACGCACACACGCACCTGGAAATGACACCACTCATCGGTGCGTTTAGCGAGCTCAACCTGACAGAGATGCTTGGGAGTGGGACGGCCTTGTTCAACAGACTAGGGAACGGCGACTTCACGGGGATTCCCACGGCACCGCACCGCTGGGTTGGGATGTTTACGCTTTGTAGTCGCCCCAAAAGACAACTACTGGCTGTGCCAACCAGCCGGTACTCCTATCCCGGCATGGGATTCAGAGATACTTCTTGGCCGCAACCCTCGGTCTGACGGCAGAAAGGGGTGCTTTCTGTGTGGAACCGGGGGAATCCCGATACTGTCCGATTAGCAGGGCGGGCAGGCCGCCTCGGTTGACTGGTAGTACCGTGACTGCTTGCTTAAAACATCTGTTCAGCACGTCGGACGTGGTTTGTGGGAGAGGTGTCGGATTCATCCCCGCGCTAAACCACGGGGCTTTCTCCTCGTACTTCGGTAAAATTGACTACTCTTCCGTCGATGCCACACCTCGTGTGCGAAATGAATTCATCACCGGCGTCAAGGACTCTTCGAGTTAGTTACCCTCGAAGAAATCCCCTATCTGCGCATTAACGACAGACCGGATCAAATCCTCGTCGTGTTCCACTTTTTCGAGCCGATATCGGCTTGAAGCGTCTCAGCGACTACTTCTGGATCGCCAACGAAGGTGTACTCCTTGTGGACACCACTTCCGTAGCCGCGCTTCCGTTTCTCCGACGTCACGAAGTTGTAGGTCTCTGCCTCACTCATATACCGTAAGTAGGAGTCCCGAGACTTTTCGTCGGCATCGAGCAGGTCAGAGAGGTACTGATATACGCGGTATGCAACCGTGCTAGGAACAGCGTTCAGGTTTCGCTTGGAGTGGACAGGGATGATTGCAGTAGCGTACAGCGAGAGCTTCTTTTGCGTCGAGAGCCCTTGCATCTGCGTTAATGTCCGGTCTCGTTCGGCCTCTTTCTGGGCGTCACGAACGTGCTCTTCACGGATCGTGTCTTCGCCGGCTCGGTCCGCTATCTCACCGGCTTTCCTGAACAGATCAATCAGAAATAGGCCTGGATTGGGAGCGGTTCGAGGAGAATCTGGATGATGTGGAATTGGAGGCCGGTGAGCGTGGTGAGTTTCCGTTCACGCTTATGTAGATCCAAGGGAAGCCGCTTCCGAAGAATAGCCGTGTCCGGTACTCGGAGTTCAATACACAGTTCACGTTCAAAGGGATAGAGGGGCAGGAGCCTCAGGAACTGCAGGGCTTCGTAGATGAACACGGGTCTGTGGCGACTCCGGAAGTGATGGAGGTGTACGAAGTGCAGCGGAAGGAGACTGTTCAGCGTCTCCAGGCCCTGGATAGTGTTTCGTCATTCGAGGTCGGCGGCGAACAGTTCTGGACTTTCTGACGTTCTGAAGCAAATTATCTGATGGCTGCTTGGTGGATTTGGAATTGTAGACGTTGGCGATGACAGCCCGGAGTCTTCTTGTTCGACCGCGAGAGCGGACGGTTCCCACCGAGAGAACAGGTAGATTGCAAACGTTAATATCCCAATTCAGCGGTGTGATGCCGTGGGATTCCTCCGCCTTCAGGCGGAGGCGGATGTCAAGATGAGTTTCGGCTGATTGTTTCGTTCTGCTGGTATGATTCAATAGCCGAGTAGTCCATCAGTAACTGTTAAGACTGTCAGTCCTGTACGTCCACACAGACCATGTCTGCTGACAAACGTCTCCCAGTGACTGAAGAGACCCGGAAGGAACTCCACGAGCTGAAGGAGCCTGGCCAGACCTACGACGAGCTTCTCCAGGAGCTGGCTCAGCAGCGCCGGCGGCAGGATCTGGAGCAGCGCTTCCAGGAGTTGGAGGACGCGGACAACGACGAGTTGACGCCGCTCTCGGATGTCTGAGTACGACGTCCTGCTCGGTGACGACCCCCGCGAATTCCTCGATGTCGCCGACGAGAAGACCGAGCGGGTCTGCACGGAGAAACTCGGGTACCTAGCGGAAAGTCCGTACCCGGGCCGTGGTCGTGGGGACAAAGAAAAGCTCCCCATCGATGGCCGGCGCGACCGGTACCGGCTGCACGTCTCTCGGACCTACACGGCTATCTACACCGTCTTGGAGGACGAGAACGAGGTGCGCGTGCTGGAGATTGTCTCCATCGATCAGGCGCACAAGCGGTACGGATTTTAGATAACAGGTAGTCGACTCTGTTGAAATCCTATTGATCAGACACTATCTGCGGTGAAATTGACCAGTACAATGTCGGGGAGACAACCACGGCCTATGTCGTGCAAGGCTCGCCCTCGAAATCATATCTTAAGATAAAGTAGCCCTCTACTACTTATATTCGGCATCTTAGGCCTATTCCTGATCGGAAGACCAGTCTTGTGGGATTGAAGCGGAACGGTTCGACCATTCTGGGTGATTCTCGCCGATTGTTACAGACGAACCCTTGTGGGATTGAAGCCGATATTCTCGAAGAGGGGCCGCCTGGGAGCGGTGAGTTACAGGCGAACCCTTGTGGGATTGAAGCCCGTGCTCGCGTGCCCACTTGACGACCGGCCGGGTTACAGACGAACCCTTGTGGGATTGAAGCCGTAAGCCGATGACGGCCGCCGAGCGACGTGTCGCGTTACAGACGAACCCTTGTGGGATTGAAGCACCCCCTCGCCGGTGAACATCCGAACGGCGTCGCGGTGCGGGTTACAGACGAACCCTTGTGGGATTGAAGCAGAAATGGATATTACACACCTAACCCGTGGCCCAGTTACAGACGAACCCTTGTGGGATTGAAGCGCTGCGTCGGTCAGCGTCATGTAGCTGTGAACTGTTACAGACGAACCCTTGTGGGATTGAAGCGCTGTCGTTGTGACAGTCGCGGCTCTCGCGGCTGTTACAGACGAACCCTTGTGGGGTTGAAACAGGATCGACTTGGCAGACAACCAGATACGTACCGACAAAATCGCTCCCGCGCGTCCCACCGACGGCCGGGAGTAATCCACCAAATCGCCAAACAGCGTTCAGACACCCTCGATGCCACCCATTGACCGTAGCTGATTTTCACTCAGCGCCTCGTGGAACTGGCTAACGACGACACAAGCCTCCGTCGCTTCTGCCCCCCCTCTCCCTCTCTCAGCCCCCGCTCGATCATGACATGGCTCCAAGACGGAGCAGTGCCTGCGAGAAACGAACCAGCCACAGCGGTGAGGAGGAAGCCAAGGTTGAGAACCCTGGCATAAATCAACAACACCCATGCCGTTTGGCTCTGGCTCAGTAAGGCACTGACACTCCCGTCGATTGCCACGGCATCGGCGTCGAAGTCGGTCGCAAGTCGGGCAAACAACGTCCAATCACTCGGCCCCACCCGGCTGAGACAGGCGATCATCAATGCCACCGCTGTGGCCAGCGTCGCCAAAGCGACGGCATAGCCGGCACCGATAGCCGGTCAGTGTCGCACACGGACTGAAGGACCGCGCGGTGATCGGATCCGTCACGACGGACTGGGTCGCTGGGCCACAGGGTTGCGGACCTTTATTCTCTATTGGACCGCAGTGTTGGACGATGACTGAAGAGACCGACACCGTCTACATCGCTGCACAGATACAGGTCGAGGACTGGGAGACCTACCAAGAGGAATACATACCGAAGACGTTCGAGCGCATCACCGCCAACGGGGGCGAGGTCCTAGTCGCCACCGAGGAGGCCGAAGCGCTCGAGGGCGAGTGGGACGGCAACTGGACCGTCCTCATCGAGTTCCCAAACGAGACGGCGGCTCACGAGTTCATGCAGGACGAGGAGTATGTCGAGGTGATGAGCGCGCGCCACGAGGCCAGCGCGTGGAGCGACATCGCGATGCTCCCGAAGTTCTCGGGTTGATACTGCCAAACGTTCACTAACGGAAGTCACGAACTCATATCTATGACAACAATTGAAATTGACGATACAATTTACGATGCACTGCGACTGCCCGAACAGGAGCGGTCGCAGCGGCTCACTCAGGAACTCGCTCAAGCAGGACAAGCACTACTTCACCCGAGCAGAGTACGACACCGAAGGGAAAAACGGTCCGTCAGAGACGTCGATGTGGGCACGTCGGAAACCTTCAGAGCGCGAGACGCACTTCTATCACACGCTGACAGATGCCATCATCACAGAGTGTGTCGAACGCGGTGTTGGGACGCTCGCAGTGAGCTGGCCCGAAGATGTGCGTGAGTCCGATTGGGGCAAGACTGGCAACAAGAAACGCCATACGTGGGCGTTCGACCGCATCTCCCAGTACCTCGAATACAACGGCGAGACGCGCGGTGTCGAGGTGCTGAAGGAGAACGAGTGGAATACATCAGAGACCTGCTCACGGTGTGGTGACGACACGAAGTCGAACCGTGTCGAACGTGGGCTGTACGTCTGCTTGTCGTGCGAGTTGGTAGCCAACGCGGATTGTAATGGGGCGGAGAATATGCGGCAAAAGATAACTCCGAGTCCGCACGGCGCAGATAGGAGTACCGGCTGTGTGGCACAGCCATCGACACACCTGTTCGACTGCGAGAGTGGGACGTTCACCACGAGAGAACAGGCCGTGTCGTAGACAGGCAAATATCCCACCTGCGGGACGGGAAGCCTCGCCGTTTACGGCGAGGAGGATGTCACCAGTCGTAGCCAACAGTTTCGCAGCGAAACGGCACTATTTTTCGCGTGCGAACTAATCACACGCACGTGACAGAATTGCTAATTCTCGTGGGTTTGCTGGTGGCGGTATTCGTCGGGTACAATGTCGGTGGGTCATCAACCGGTGTTGCCTTCGGTCCGGCAGTCGGCAGCCGGGCCGTCAGAAAAGTCACCGCCGGAGCCCTGTTTACCGTGTTCGCATTCCTCGGAGCGTGGACGATTGGGCGGAAGGTCATCACGACGATGAGTACCGGAATCGTCGATGCAGCAGCCTTTACGCCCGCAGCGAGCGTTGGCGTTCTCTTTTTTACCGGGCTCGCACTCCTGATCTCGAACCTCTACGGTGTCCCGGCGTCAACCTCGATGACAGCCGTCGCAGCAATCGTCGGACTCGGATTGGCAACGGGGACGCTCAACACTTCCCTGATGCTTACCATCCTGTCGGCATGGATCGTTGCCCCACTGGTCGCCGTCTTCACAGGTGCGTTGATCGGCAGATATCTGTATCCGCACCTCGACGCCAAATTCGAATTTGGTCGCCTTACGAACCCGTTGATCGCAATCGATACTCAGGAGAGGCTCCCATGGCTATCGGTCAACGATACCGTCTCGCCTCGGGATCTGATTGGGTCAGCACTTGTGGTGGTAATTGCCTGCTATATGGCGTTCAGTGCCGGAGCCTCGAACGCGGCGAACGCAGTCGCCCCGCTTGTCGGTAACGGTTCCCTCGATCCCAACCCGGCGATTCTCCTCGCAGTCGGGGCCATCAGCGTGGGCGGCTTTACGATTGCCCGACGGACGCTGGCGACCGTTGGCAACGATATTACTAAGATGCCGATTCTGGCAGCGCTTATTATTTCGACCGTGGGGGCGACGATTATCACCATCCTCTCGTGGCTCGGAATTCCGGCCAGTCTCGCCGTGAGTACAACCAGTTGTATCATTGGGCTCGGGTGGGGCCGTGCAAGCCGAGCGCGGACGCTCGCAGAAATAGTCACACGGTCCCCGGCTGATGCATCCGCTCCACAGTTTACGACTGGTGCACTCAAAGTTCACCCAGTTGAAGGAAAAAAGGAGGTCGCTGCGGGCCCGACTGTGGGCGAACTCGCTGAAGGCGAGACTCCACACCCGGACAGGCAGCACGCATCCAGGGATGGTGTGTCTAGTGCCGGCGAGAGAGATCCAAAAGAATTGTCCGTCGAAGGGCTGTTTCACCGCGCAGCGGCAGCTCGCGTCGTGACACTCTGGATGATTACGCCGATACTGTCGCTCGTGGGATCCTATGCTTTGTTTTCACTCCTCGGCTAAGAGAACACCTTCTCCACCTACGGAACGGGAAGCCCCGCCGTTCACGGCGGAGGATGTCACCCGTGCATCAATTGGAGCACCTCGTCAACGACGTCCGGTTCGACAGCCACCACGTATTGGCTTCCCGGTGTCAACGTCGTCTCCGGCTTCAAAATCTGGCTGCCGTCCTCACCCGAAATAACCAACGTTCCCGCCGGGAAGGACACCTCGGCGAGCGTCCTCCCGGCCGCTGGTGCACCCTTAGGAACGCGGATCTCAAGGATCTCGATGTTTCCGGTGACAGCTGCCAAGGTCTGAACTTCCCTCCCTGTGGTCTGGTTTGCTACGACCCGTGCGCCTGCTTCTTCGGGGTAGACGACGGCATCCACGAACCGATCGTATGCCCCGTCAGTCTCCCGATCGACACGAGCGACCGTTCGGATGCCATCCGCGAGCTGCGTGGCGAGCAGACAGACCGCGAGGTTCAATCCCGTCAATTCCGTCAGCGCGGCAATGGTATCTACATACTTGATACCGGCTTGTTCGAGAATATCCGGATCGGACGCGTCAGCTTGGATCACGGTTGCGATCCACGCATCGGCGATCTCCGTAATCCGGTCCTTGTCCTCTTCGATGATCGTCACGTTTTCGTCTCGGGCAGCGAGCAGTTCGGCCGCCTGAAAGCCGATACGACCGCCACCGGCGATGATGATGTCTCGTGTCATGTTAGTCCTCTTCCGCTCCGCCCGCGGCAGGCTGATCGGTAGTCGACTCGGTCCCTTCCCCGGTAGTGGCTCGTGCCCTGTACTTGTTGAGCAACACGTACATCACCACGCCAGCAGCTAACCACCCGGCACTGAGCAGCAGCGCGAGCATATCCGTCTGGATGAGGAACCCGATCAGCACGACAGCGAGTATTCCGTTCAGGGCGATCGCTAATATCGGTGGGATCGGGTAGTAGGGAATCTTGTAGGGACGGTTCATGTTCGGTCGCTCCCGGCGGAGTCTGATCACTGCAACGTTGACGATGATGAACGACAGCAGGAAGAACAGGCTCGACATGTTGCCAGCGCTCTGGGTCGGAAGGACGACCGACCCGAGCATGACGACCGCGCTCAGCAGCACTGCGACGAACGGCGTCCCGAACCGGTGGTGGATCTGACCGATCGACTGGAGCAACTGCCCCTCTCGGCCCATCGAGAAGGCGACCCGCGAGGAGGCGATCACCACCGCGTTCAACGCGGTGATCGTTGAGAAGACGGCCCCGAAGACGATGAGCGCGCCACCGTTCTGGATGACGGGTAGCCCCGTCGGCATGAACGAGGTCGCCGCCGCCGCGATACCGGCCTCGCCGGCAGCGGCCAGTTCCTCGGCACCCAGCGTGCCGATCGCAACCGTCACGACCAACAGATACACGACGACGGTCGCGGCTAAGCTGGCGAAGATCGCTTTGGGAATGTTCTCGCGGGGGTTTTCGACCTCTTCGGTGACAGTCGTGATGAGGTCGTATCCCTCGAACGCGATGAACGTCAGGCCCATCGCGGGGAGGATGCTGAACGCTCCGGATCCCTCGGGAAATAGCGGGTCGAAGTTTTGGAACGTGAAACTGGTTTCGCCGCCGCCGCCGGCCGAGAGGAACCCGAACGCGACGAACGCTACGAGGATCGAGACCTTGATAATCGTGAACACCGTTTCGGCGCTTCCGCTCGCGGCGGTCGACGCCGCGTTCAACGCCACGAGCCCGGCGACTGCAACGAACGCGAGGACGAACTTCGCCGGCACACCGACTCCGAGCAGCGGAAGGATCACCGCGCCGACCTGGTCCGGTGGTGCTACTACACCATACACGTGGAGCAGTTCGAGGAAGTTCGGTGCGAACCCGAGCGCGTACAGCGCGCCGGCGATCATATACGCGAACCAGAGCATCCAGCCCATGATGAACGAGCCGAAGTCGTCGAAGATCTCCCGTACGAACGCGTAGCCACCACCGCTTTTCGGGATCGCGGACGCCAGTTCCGCGTATGAGAGCCCGGTGAACGCGGTCACGACCCCGTTCAGCATGAAGACGAGCAGCGCGGCCGGTCCGGAGATATCGGCCGCAAGGCCCGTCAATACGAAGATCCCTGCGCCGATCATCGCGCCCATCCCGATCATCGTCGCATCCAGCAGCCCCAACTCGGCTTCCGGCTCCCGCTGATCGTGGCCGCTCATGTCTTCTCTGTCTGATATGTTTGGATAAGAACGGTCATGCCGTGGCTTTGTCAAGTATCACAACTGTTTCTATATTAATCTGGTTCTGGTGGATCGATTGATACTGTTTCTGAGCATCGAACAGTATTCGTGCCCCAGTAGTGTGGAACCAGCAAAGAGACGACTCTGGTAACGGGTCAGATCGCGGAGCGGATCACCGCTGCACCAGAGCGTGGCGGTCACCTCGGGAATTGCCACCGAGCCGGTCCGAACGAGCGTAACTTACAACTAGTTGTGTACGAAACCCAGACAAGTGAGCGCTGACCTACGAGTCGTGATCGTCGGAGGTCAACACGTCGGCTATCACGCTGCGCGACACCTGTCCGAGCGCGGCCACGACGTCGTCATCGTCGAAAAGGACCGCGACCGGGTGGAGTTCCTGAGTGACCAATACGACGCGACCGTCATCCAAGGGGACGGTGGCCGCCAGTCGATCTTGCGGCAGACCGGTCTTGAGCGGAGTGACGTCATCGCAGCACTAACCGGGTACGGCGCGATGACGAACATCGGAATCTGTACGATGGCGGCGGATCTCGAACCCGATATCGGGACCGTCGCGCGGATCGATCACGGCGATAGAGACGAGTATACCGGACTCGTGGACCGCGTGGTCTATCCGGAGGAGTTGGCCGCGCACGCAGCGACCAACGAAATCATGCACGTCGCCGGCAGCGGCGTCCAGACGATAGAACAGCTCACGGGAGACCTCACGCTGCTCGAACTCACCGTGACGGCAGACGCTCCGGTTGCCGAGCGTGAACTCCGCGACGTCAGCTTCCCACGAGGGGCCGTCGTCGTCGGCGGACGTGATAGCAATCAACTTCCGGGCCCGGAGATGGTGCTGGAACCCGGATTCCGATACTTGGTTGCCGTCAGGACGAGCGTCAGCGATGAGGTGGTCCGGCTGTTCAGGGGGTGACTCCGAGCTGTCCGTGTAGTTTCGCCCGGAGATGATCGCTCTTCATTCATTTGCATCTCCGGAACAACCACCGCTACTGCGTTCGGTCGGTACACGACAGGTGACATCCTCCCCGTCGTAAACGACGGGGCTTCCACACGGTGGCTCTGTTGAAATTCACAGAGATTTACATGTTCGCCGCATAATTCCACGAGATGAAACCCCTTCCGAAGTCGCAAATTCTCCGGTTTACTGAGAAGGCGATCAATCTGGCACGCCGAGCGGTCTCTCGATACTCTTCAGAGTTCTCCAAACACCGCTACACACTTCCGCAGCACGTTGTTCTGCTCTGTCTCAAAGTGCGGAAGAACACGACCTCTCGTGGTCTACTTGACGAATTGATCGAGATGCCACACATTCGTCGCGTCCTCGGATTAGCTGAACTTCCCGCACCATCAACGCTCTGTAAGGCGTTCAACCGGCTTGATATGGCTGTGTGGCGTATTATATTGACTCTCTCAGCGACGCTACTTCCGACGAGCGGAGTTGTTGGAGTTGATGCGTCAGGGTTCGACCGCAGTCACGCTTCGAAACACTACACAAAGCGGGCAGAACTGACGATTCAGCAGCTCAAAGTGACGCTGCTGGTCGATACGAAAGTGAACGCAATCCTCGATCAGCGTGTCATAGAATACGTCTCACGCCCTCTACCTGATGATTATACAGCCCGAAATTTGCGATTAAGACCGTTGTCTCGCTATTCAACGATTTTTATTCGTTACCGACCTCCTCGCACTGGGCCATACGCACGTGCGGGGTGCCGAATCCGTCGACGGGAGCCTCGTCGTCAACTCTGGAAGTGTCGGACAGCCCCGCGACGGGGACCCCGGAGCTGCCTACGCGGTCGTCGACATGGACGACCTGTCAGCCGATCTTCGGCGGGTCGAGTACGACATCGACGCCGTTCGAGAGCGTGTCCGTGCAGCCGGATTACCCGACGAGACCTGGGAGCGTCTTGAGGATGGGCGGTAGGTGACGACAGGGACGCGGCGCTCGGGTTCACGGGTAAGCGACTAGCCGGGGACGTTCAGGCATGTGCGGCCGTACCCCACCGCCGTTGACGAGGGGCGTCTCACGAACCGCTTCGGTGCACCCGACAACGGCGCCGAGATCACGGAGCGGTCTGACTGTCGCCCGCCCAAGCTCGAGCGATGGGGGCGGGAGCATGACCGCGTGTTCCGGAAGCGGTTCCGGAAGTGTTCTAGGTGCTCCCCATCCTGCGGTTTCTGAAGTTTCGGAAGTGGTCGGAACTCGCCAGACGGCACTCATCCCCCGGACGGTCGGAGAAGCGGACATGGCGTCGAAAGCCAATGCCGACGGAGGAATTGTTGTCTACCGAACCGTCCAGCGGTCGCCGGGCCTGATGGGGCGGACGGTCGGCCCGTTGTTCTCGACGATGGCGGAAGCGAAGGCCGTCGCAGAGGATTTTGCGGCAAACGGATTGAACGCGGAGCCGACGACGTGGGTCGACGCCGACGACGGTCGTGGGACCGTGGAAATGGTGCCGGCGTCGACACGTTACTTCCCATCTCGGAAGCGGACCGCCTGGGCGCGTGATCGGCTCCTATATCGATGACCACAGGATCGGCCTGGTCGTGATGGGTACTCATGGGCGTACCGGGACCGAACGCTACCTCCTCGGGAGCGTTACGGAAGCAGTCCTCCGGAAGGTCACAGTCCCTGTCTGCTGTGTCCCGATGAGTGAGCTATAGTGCTGTTCGGGGAGTCGCTTACCGCGTTTCCAGTTCGAGATCGAGGGGGTCTACGATCTCCCCCATCACTGCTTCTAACGCGTCCGTCGCGGTAATCAGGCCCACCACCTCGGTGCCGTCCGCTTCGACGACAAGTGCGAGCTCCTGGTTCTCCTCCTGAAACTGGTCGACGGCGTCGCTGATAGAGGTCCCACCAGTGATCGTCATCGGTGCAGCGGCAACGTTCTCGAACGTGATCTCTCCGTCCTGAAGGACGTCGAGACGATCGACAACCGCAGGAACGTAGACGATTCCTCGGAAGTCGCTCGGCGCGTCACCGATCAGTGGGAACCGAGTGTGAGGGCTACTCCCGATACGGTCGAGGTTCTCATCGACAGAGGCGGTAGAACTGAGGAAGACAACGTCGTCGACCACAGTCATCACCTCGTTCACGGGCTGTTCACCGGCTTTGAGAGCGTTAATTACCTCGGTTTTGCGCTCCTCAGTGAGACCCCCTCGTTCGAGCAACGACCCGAGCCGGTGGCGAAGGTCAGCCCGTGATTCAACCCGGTCAGATTCGGTCTCGAGCCAAGCACCGGTCATTTCCACGCCGAACAACCGCAGCGTCCATTTGGCGACGTAATCCCCGAGGACGATGACGGGAAAGAGCAGCTTCGCAAACCAGTACAACGGCGTCGCGCCGTAGCGAGCCACGAACTTGGTTCTCTCGACGCCAAGGTACGTCGGTGTCTGTTCGCCGTGGGTCAGATGCAGCAGGTTAATGATGACGAACGAGATGATCCCGGCGGCGCCGATTGAGGCGAGCAACGTGTTCTCGAAGAACGGTTCGAAAATAGACGCGAGTGCCGGTTCCGCCACGATTCCGACGGCGATACTCGTCGCGGATATGCCCACCTGACAGCTCGTGAGATAGATTTCCAGGTCCTGTGTCATCTCCCAGGCACGTTCGAGCGCTGGGACGTCGAACTCGGACTTGGGGTACTGGCGCACGCGTGTGAGCGCGAACTCAATGGCGACGAAAAACCCGTTCGCGAGAATAAGCAAAACACCGCTCAGTAGGCGGAGCGTTAGTTCGAGACCATTCATTTCGTAGGGCTATTCCCCGTGGTATCAAGAATGTCGTCATCTCGCTCACCGGTACGAGCTGAGCCTCGTCACCCGGTCTACTTGTCGGCAAACTCCCCAACGAGGTCGTCTTCGTCCTCGTCGAAATTATACAGTTCTACTGCGTCGCGGGGGCTGAGGGGTTACAGCCCGTCGTCGTTTTGTCGTGCCATTGGTCTGAGCACGGGCGGGTTCGCGGGCCAAGCGCGACGCGCTGCCGTCGGCCTCAGACGGTGGAAGCGGAGCGCAGGGGGCGGAGGCTGCGGAGCCCCCGAGCACCGAACCGCGAAACCGACCGGAGCGTTGGCCGTAACCGCGTTCTCGTGCTCGAAGCGAACGAGAGTATGCGAGACGAACGGAGTGAGTCTCGCAGCGATTCGAATTCGCGCCATTGAGATATCCTCTCGTGCGTTGTGTAGCGATCAGCCGACCTAGTCACTACCCGAGCGATCCCTCCATCTCGAGTTCGATGAGCCGGTTCATTTCGACCGCGTACTCGATGGGCAGTTCCTCCGTGAGCGGCTCGATGAAGCCAGCGACAATCATCTGCTTTGCGTCGTCGTCGTCCAGTCCGCGCGACTGGAGGTAGAAGACATCCTCGTCGCCGATCTTCCCGACCGTCGCTTCGTGGGCGACGTCGACCTTGCTCTCCTGAATCTCCATGTAGGGCATCGTGTCCGACGTACTCTCGTTGTCGAACATCAGCGCGTCACACTCCACCGACGTGGAGGAGTTCTCGGCGCCGTCTGCGATGTGGACGAGCCCGCGGTAGTTCGTCCGGCCGCCGTCCTTCGAGATGGACTTGGACTCGATAGTCGACTTCGTGTCAGGCGCGTTGTGGTACACCTTCGCGCCGGTGTCGATGTTCTGTCCTTCGCCAGCCATGGCGATGGTGATGTGGTTGTCCGTCGCGCCCGGTCCCTTGAGAATCGTCGACGGGTACAGCATCGTCGCCTTCGACCCCATCGATCCGGACACCCACTCCATGGTGGCGTCTTTCTCCGCGATGGCGCGTTTGGTGTTCAGGTTGTAGGTGTTCTTCGACCAGTTCTGGACCGTCGAGTACTGAACGTGCGCGTTCTCCTTGACGAACACCTCGACGCCGCCGCTGTGGAGATTGAACGCCGAGTACTTCGGCGCGGAACAGCCCTCGATGTAGTGCACTTCGGAGTTCTCCTCGGCGACGATGAGCGTGTGTTCGAACTGGCCCATCCCCTCGGAGTTCATCCGGAAGTACGCCTGGACGGGCATGTCGACGTTCGTGTCCTCGGGGACGTAGACGAACGAGCCGCCCGACCAGATCGCGCCGTGGAGCGCGGCGAACTTGTTGTCGCTGGGCGGGACGGCCTTCGTCATGAAGTACTCCTTGACGATGTCTTCATGTTCTTGGACGGCCTTGTCCATGTCACAGAAGATGACGCCCTTGTCCTCCCAGCGCTCCTGCATGTTCTGGTAGACAATTTCGGACTCGTACTGGGCGCCGACGCCCGAGAGAGCGTTTTTCTCGGCTTCCGGGATGCCGAGCTTGTCGAAGGTATCCTGAATCTCCTCGGGGAGGTCTTCCCAGTTCTCGGCGCCGCCGCGCGTCTCGATGTCCGGGCGAATGTACGGGACGATCTCGTCGATGTCGACCTCGCTCAGGTCAGGCTGACCGGGCCAGTCGGTTGGCATCGGCATCTGCTGGAACTGCTTCAAGGCTCGCAGCCGGCGCTGAAGCATCCACTCGGGCTCGTCTTTGTCGTCCGAGATCAGGCGGATAGTCTCCTCGGTGAGCCCTTTCTCAGCCTCGAAGGCCGACTTCTCTTGCTTCTTGAATTCGAAGCGAGCTTCGGTATCGGTGTCCTGAAGATGGTCTTGTTCTGAACTCATGAAGTTAGCTTGAGACTCTGGATACATAACTTTGATCTATAACTATCTTTGATTGCAGTCTAAGCAAATAACCTCTTGGAACTTTACTCTAAAGATCGAGATAAGTAATATATTTTTGCGATATAAAAACTTACTATCACACAGGCTCAAACGCGGTATATGGTATCATTATCCACTGCTCGTCAGTCCAGTGAGCAATCTGACAGCCAACCTCTACTCAGAGCCGGTTTACCCGGCTCGTATACTACTTTTGTGAGTTGCCGGGTGTGGGATATCCGCTTGCCCCGCCGGCAGCGACCCCCCCGCTCTATTATCAGGGGAACCGAACATGACTGATTCATTTACTCCGCCAAGGGTTCGTCAAGAAAGCTCTCCAGAAGAACACGGCGAGACGGACGAGAAAGAACAGAATGACCTGTCGGGCAAAACGTGTCCGGAGTGCAGTGGACGTATCGTCCACGACGAGGCACAGGCCGAAACCCACTGTGAAGACTGTGGTTGCGTAGTTGAATCAGATCAGATTGACCGCGGACCTGAATGGCGTGCGTTCGATTCGCGCGAAAAGAATGACAGGTCACGGGTTGGAGCTCCTCAAACCCAGCAATTACACGATCGTGGCTTATCGACGGTTATCGACTGGCGAGACGAAGACGCGTATGGACGGTCGCTTTCGTCTCGTCAGCGAAAGAAAATGCGACGTCTCCGGAAATGGGACGAGCGGTTCCGGACGAAAAACGCTGGAGAACGGAATCTAAAGCATGCGCTGGGAGAGATTAATCGGATGGCCTCCGCGCTTGGATGTCCCGATCCTATCAGGGAAACGACGGGTGTGTTGTATCGGCAGGCACTGGAAAAGGACATGCTCCGGGGCCGGTCGATCGAGGGAATGGCGACAGCAGCCCTCTACGCCGGGTCACGCCTGGAGAATGCACCCCGGACACTCGATGAAGTTGCTGCCGTGAGTCGGGTGGATAAAATCGAGATCGAGCGCACCTATCGCTATCTGGCAGATGAACTGGAACTCGAAATGGTCCCGACAGATCCTGAAGCATACATTGCTCGGTTCGCTTCCGAGCTGGGATGTCCCGACGAAACGGAGCGCCGAAGTCGCGAACTGACTCAAGCCGCGGTCGAGGCGGGCGTTCACAGTGGGCGAAACCCCGTCGGGATTGCTGCATCAGCGCTGTATGCAGCTGCCAAGCTGACAGATCAGGACGTCATTCAAAACGATCTGGCCGAAATCGCTAACGTGAGTAAGGTCACGATTCGGAACCGGTACACGGAAATTCTCGAAGCGGCAGACAAAGTGTCGAACGGGTGACCAGATCTAACCCGAAAGCAGTTCTCTTTTGCTGATTATAGGCGCTAAGCCCCCGTCCTCAAGGAGCGAACGAAGTGAGCGAGTAGGGCGGGGATACAGCGCCGTCATCGTTTTAGTTTCACTGCACGGCATGGCCTTACTACCTCTGCGGTCGATGCTGGTAGTACGATGCTCACCACGCTTCCGGCGGTGTTCCAGCGCGAGAAGAAGCGCGCACCCTCGGTTGTGGCTGAGTGTCCATCTGGTAGGAGTGGGACACTCCGAACTACTCATAAAGGGAAGCCGCCTGCGGAGTCTAGAGCCGCTGTGTCCACGTCGGATACAAGCTCCGACGCAGAAACAGGAAGCCCTGTCCTCAACAAGCGAGGGGTAGCCCCGAGCGCGGGAGGTCAGGGTAGTTCACACAAGGTCTGTTGCCCATGCATCGAGAAGTTCGGTCGCAACTACTGAGCACAGCGTGTACGACAGAAGCGCGTTGTATCTAACATACGAGTCTTATCAAGACCTGAACGGGAATGCGTGCAGACGGAGAGGCTTTTGACCATGGGTCACCCTCTATCACTATGCCCGCACGAAATGTCCTAGGCGAAGAACTTGCCACCTGTAGCACTGATCCGAAGACAGGCTTCGCCCGCGATGGCTGCTGTGGGACCCATCCCAACGATCGAGGGAGACACGAGCTTTGTGCGGTCATGACCGACGAATTCCTATCGTTCAGTAAAGAACAGGGCAACGACCTTGTGACGCCGCGCCCGGAGTTGGAGTTTCCTGGGCTCAACGCCGGTGATCGCTGGTGTCTCTGTCTTGGACGGTGGATCGAGGCGCTTGAAACCACGCAAGCCAAACGTCTCCCGGAGACGACCGTCCCACCCGTAGTTCTCGAAGCAACCAATGAGGCAGTGTTGGATTCCGTGGACCTGGAGACGCTCGAAAGCCACTCCTACGACGCGTGAGGGTCCAACGGACATGAGATTGTGCGATTATACACGACAACTTCGACTGCTTCGGTTTTTCTCCCCACTGGTGTGAAGGCGTCGAATACGGATGATATCTTGTCGTTTCGCTCTCAATTTTCTGCCTGTTTCCTCTGAGAGCACGGCTTGACATCCTCCCCGCGCTAAAGCGCGAGGATTCCCGACCGCGTTGGGATATAATGACAGTTGCTGCCGACAACTTATCTCAATCGACATCCAAGATCGGCTAATGCTCACCATTGATCTTGACGAGTTCATGATTGAGATTCAGGACGGGACAATCAAGCACGTCGGTTCGTCCACAACGAGTGTAGACGCGAAACTCTATGACGTGACCGAGGCCGAGGCACGACAGTTTGGCGATCAGATTAAGTTCGCGTTTGAAGACGGTGAGGGTAATATGATTGAGGTCGCACTCAACGGACCAGAGGTGCAGTCGATTGTTGGGGACCTCAATGAGATGGAGTAGTAAGGGCGGGGCGACCGGTCCGGACGAGTGGTAGCGCGGAAACCATTGCCGGTCATCCGTCTTCGGTTAACACTCACACCGTGCTTGTGTGCCGGCAACGAGTCTCTCTTGTAAGATCAGCCGTCGAATTATTTTTCTCCTGTAACGGCTGTTCGCTGAAGAGTGCGTATTCCTCATTGGCAGTGAGATGGAACTCTGGGGGGTATATACAACTAGAGCTTGGGGAGTCACACGATGGCGACTGAGGCGACCTTCACACCACCCACCGATCACTTCCTCTCGAAGCGGAATTTATTTCCTGGCGACTGCCAGTTACTGCTAAATGTTGACCAATGTTCTTCAATGTTAGAGCGCGTCTCCGATATCTCGATCAGTTGGTCAAGCAGCCCACGATAGGTCGTGTTCTTCCGCACTTTGAGACACAGCAGAACAACGTGCTGCGGAAGTGTGTAGCGGTGTTTAGAGAACTTCGAGGAGTATCGAGAGACCGCTCGGCGTGCCAGATGGATCGCCTTCTCAGTAAACCGGAGAATTTGCGACTTCGGGAGGGGCTTCATCTCGTCGAATTACGCGATGAACATGTAACTCTCTGTGAATTTCAACAGAGCCAAACAGACCGGAACCCGATGGGCACACGAAAATGTTCAACGGGTCGGTCGCAAGCAGACAGGCCGATTCGAACAGATGCTTCACACGATGTCGAACGAACTGGTAGAGGAAGCTCTTGAGAACGACTGTACGCATATTGTGTTCGAGCAACTCAAAGGCATCCGCGAACGCCTACCGCACGCGAAAGCGGTTCACCAGTGGGAATTTCATCGTTTCCCAATACCGGCGTTGAGGAGGATTCGAGACTCCACTCGCCGCCCCGCCAGTCGTGAATTAGTGCGCCGTACCGCGGGTAGTAATGTGCGCCCACATCTCGAACGCGGTCGGGCCATGCGGCCCGGATCAGAACCTCCCCGACCGGTTCGCGACCGAAGCTGATCGCCTGTATTCCGGTCGTCTCGACTGTCGTCGTGAACTCGACCGTCTCGGTTTCGCCGGCACCAACGGCGAGTCGCTCGGTTGTGAGCCGCCGTCCTCCGATCACCAGTGGCACCTCCATCTCGATGGACGAGGCCGCCGTATTCTCGATCTGCGCGGTCACCCGGGGTGTTTCTCCTGCGGTAAGTGTCGACTCCGCGAGCGTAAGCTCGTTGAACACTAGTCCACCGGCGGACGTGGTGGCTTCCTCCTCAGTCGGAGTGTCCTCACCGCCATCTCCTCGGCTTACACATCCCGCGAGGGCGCTACTCCCAAGCATCGATGCCGTGTATAGCAGCGAGCGACGCGAGATATTTTCAGTCACGTATCACGTTCGCGCGACCGGATAAAATAGCTACCGCCGAACTCAAGCCTCCGCTTCGTCCTTCTCTGCGCCACCGCGCTGCTGCTTCTTCTTTTTTATCAGTCCGAGCAGCCCGACGAGTACCGTGGCGAGCCCCTGTACCCGGACCGCCTTCACGTACCACTCCTTCGGCTCCAGGTCCTCGGGGTTCTCATACCCCGCAAGCAGCACCTTGCCGGCGACGGCGAGGACGCGCCGCGGCAGCAGTATCTGAACGATGCCAGACAGTATCGTGAGTAGCTCTTTGCCCATATCTGATAGTTGGCGCTGCTGACATGAAAAGCTGTGGCTCGCGCCCCGACGCCGAAAGAGAAGAGAAGTCGCCGACTCAGTGGTCTTCGTCCTCGTAGACCCACGCTGCCGTGTCGAGCGTGTAGTCGACGAGTTCGTCCTCATCGAAGAACAGGTCGATCTCTCGTTCGTTGGCCCCTTCGTCCTCGTGGTCGGAGCCGTGGATGACGTTGTGGCCGAGGTCGAGACCGAAGTCACCGCGGATGGTGCCCGGCGCGGAGTCGGCCGGGTCGGTCTCGCCCATCATGTTGCGAACCTGTCGGGTCGCGTCAGCACCCTCCCAGACCATCGCGAAGACGGGCCCGGAGGTGATGAACTCGACGAGACCGTCGAAGAACGGCTTGTCCTCATGTTCGCCGTAGTGTTCGTGGGCGAGTTTCTCGTCAATCTGCATGAACTTCCCACCGACCATCTTCAGCCCGCGGTCCTCGAACCGCGAGACGATGTCGCCGATGAGCCCGCGCTGGACGCCGTCGGGCTTGACCATCACGAACGTCCGCTCGTCGTGGTGGCTCACGCGTGACACCTCGTGTCACGCGTGAGGGTGTCAGCCGCAGCCCGCGAGCGAAGCGAGCCGGAACGTCTGACTGAACTCATTCCTCGTCGCCCTCCTCGTCTGTGTCAGCCGACTCCTCAGCCTCCGAATCGTCCGAATCGTCCGATTCCTCGGCGTCTTCGGTGTCGGCTTCCTCGATCTCCTCAGCCTCTTCGGCCTCGGTGTCTTCAGACTCTTCGACCGGTTCCGGCTCCGGCTCGGTCGTCTGCGGGCCGGACTGGCGCTGGCCGGATTCGGTCCACTCGAGATCGCGGGCTTCGCGCCCGAGGTCGACGTTCTTCTCGCACTTCGCCGAGCAGAAGTGGTGTGTGCTACCGTCGTTGAGCACGAGCATCGTCCCCGTGCCGGGTTCGATGTCCGCGCCACAGAAATCACATTCTCGCGTTCGTGGCATTACTGACCTCCGATGGAGTCCGCCTCTCGGGCGGTTTCGCGCAGTTGCACCACATCACCGACGCGGACGGGACCGAGACAGTTCCGCGTGATGATGCGGCCCTGATTCTCGCCCTCCTTGATGCGGCATTTTACCTGCATCGCCTCGCCGTGCATCCCGGTCTTTCCGACGACCTCGATGACTTCGGCGGACGTGGCGTCGCTCTCAGTCTCTTCTGCCGACATAAGCTTAGTTCAGCTCCTCGACCTTCGAGGCGATATCCTCGACGTCGTTGACGGCCTCGCCCGCGTCCGTGATGGCGGCGGCGGCGGAGCCGACCGACAGCCCGGCCGCGTGTCCGAGGTCGTCCTGTGTCTCGACGAAGATGTGTGGGATGTCACGCTCGCCCGCGATCTCGGGGAGGTGCATCACGACCTCCTCCGGAGAGACATCCTCTGCGACAAAGACGAGCTCGGCGTTGCCGCGCTCGACTGACTTCGTCGTTTCATTCGTTCCCTTCTTCACCGCGCCTGTGTCCCGTGCGACCTCGAGCGCCGCGAGGGCGTCGTCTTCGAGGTCTGCAGGAACGTCGTAGTCTACGTATACTGGCATGTGTGTGGTCACCTCCGACACGTCAGCTCGCACCCCCCCGCCTCGACCCGAGTGGGTCTACGGCACAGTTTCCCGTACCGCGTTAATCCTTGGCTAGGGGCATCACAACTGCGTGTCGGCTGTAGCCTGTCATACCGAACGCGAGCATAAAAGGGTGTCCGAACGCGGCCGGGCGTGGGCCGCTGTCGCACGGCCGTTCGTCAGATATCGGCGTACTCCGCGTCGCCAACCTTCACGACCTGCTTGCCGATGTTGACGCCCTCGAACAGCCCGAGGAACGCGTCGGGCGCGTTCTCGAAGCCCTCGACCACGTTCTCGCGGTAGCCGACCTCGCCGGTCGCGACCCACTCGCCCAACTGCTGGAGCGCCTCGCCCCACTGCTCTGGACCGTAGTCCCGCACGAGCACGCCCTCAACCTTCGCGCGCGTCTCGATGAGCTTCGCGAGCTTTCGCGGGCCGGTCGGCACCTCAGTTGCGTTGTACAGTGCGATCTGGCCACAGACGACGACGCGGGCGCGGACGTTCAGCAGGTCCCACACCGCGTCGGTCACCTCGCCGCCGACGTTGTCGAAGTAGACGTCGACGCCGTCGGTCTCCTCGCGCAGGCGCTCGTGGACGTTTTCGGTCTTGTAGTTGATCGCCGCGTCGAAGCCGAGCTCCTCGGTGAGCCACTCCAGCTTCTCGTCAGCGCCGGCGATGCCGACCACGTCACACCCACCGAGTTTGGCGACCTGTCCGACGACGCTGCCGACCGCGCCCGCGGCCGCGCTGACGACGACCGTGTCGCCCGGCTGTGGCGAGCCGACGTCGAGAATCCCCCAGTAGCCCGTCACGCCCGGCATCCCGAGCACGCCGAGGGCCGTCGAGACCGGAGCCGCGCCCGTCCGCGCGGGACGGAGACTGTCACCGTCGAGGACGGCGTGTTCGGCCCACAGCCCCTCCTCGGCCTGCACCACGTCGCCCTGCTCGAACTCCGAGTGTGCCGACTCAACGACCTCGCCGACGACCGCAGCGCGCATCGGGTCGCCGACCTCCCACGGGTCGGCGTAGCTCTCGGCGTCTCGCATCCGACCGCGCATATACGGGTCCACGGACTGATACAGCGTGTGGACGAGTACTTCACCCGGCTCCGGGTCGTCGAGTTCTGCGCTCTGTAGCTCGAAGTTCTCCATCGTCGGTTCCCCCGTCGGCCGCGAGGCCAGCGTCCACTGTCGTGTCTCCATGCCTCCGTCTCCACGCGGCGACCCCTTGACCGTTCCGCACCCGGAGACCGAAAGCGGCTTTCGGCTCGACCGCCCGCTCACGGGCATGGACGCGACCGTACGCGCGCTACGCGAGGAGGCTCGACGGACGAACGAGCGACGGGCACTCCTCGTCCACGGGTCGCGTGTGAACTGCTACGCTGCGGCGCGACGGACTCTCGACAGCGCCGACATCGCTGGCACCGACACCACCTGTCTCAGCGACGGCGACATCTGTCCGGCCGAGCATCTGCGCATCGACCACTCCGATGACCTGCTCGGGCGCACCCGCGAGGCCGTCGTCGCGGACTGTCACGATAGCTGCCGACCGAACGCTCTCGGCCGCGCCGTCGGTGCCGTCGACGGTGGCGGTCTCCTGCTCGTGCTCGCCCCGCCGCTCGACGAGTGGCCGACGACCCACGACCAGTTCACCGAACGACTCGCCGTTCCCCCGTTCGAACGGACGGAAGTCACGGGCCGGTTTCGCGAGCGACTCGCCGCGACGATGCGTGTCCACCGCGGTATCGCCGTCTACGACGCCGACGCCGAGACGTGGGAGGCGGACGGGCGCACGCATCCGGCTCCGCGCCGTCCCGCTCCTGCTCCCACGGTTCCCGACGACTACGACTTCCCGACCGCGGTGTATGAAGCGTGTCTCACGACCGACCAGCGCGATGCCGTCCACGCGTTGGAGACGCTGCGCGGCCCGGACGGTGCCGTCGTCGTCGAGGCCGACCGCGGGCGCGGGAAATCCGCCGCTGCCGGACTCGCTGCTGCCGCTCTCGTCGCCGAGGGACGGGACGTGCTCGTCACCGCACCGGGCTACCGGAACGCCGCCGAGGTGTTCGACCGCGCCGAAGTCACCCTCGACGCACTCGGTGAACCCTTCGACCGCCCCGCGGAACACCCAATCGTCGCGACCGACGGGCGAATCCGGTACGCGCCGCCGCCGGAGGCTGTCGATGACGAGACGGCCGACGTGGTTCTGGTGGACGAAGCCGCCGCCGTCCCCGTCCGTCTCCTGAAGTCCCTCGTCGAGACGGGAGCCCCTATCGCCTTCACGACGACCGTCCACGGCTACGAGGGGGCCGGCCGCGGCTTCGACGTGCGCTTTCGCGACTGGCTCCGCGACGCCGACCGCACGGTTCTGGAGCCGACGCTCGCCGACCCGATTCGGTACGCTCCCTGCGACCCAATCGAGGTGTGGGCGTTCCGGGCGCTGTGTTTCGGCGCTCGCCCGCCGGCCGAGCCGCTCATCGCCGACGCGGCTCCGGACACGACCGAGTACGTCCAGACGCACCCCGACACCCTGCTCGACGACGAACACCTGTTGCGCGAGACGTTCGGTCTGCTCGTGGCGGCCCACTACCGGACGGAGCCGGACGACCTCGCGCGGCTGCTCGACGGACCGAACCTCACCGTTCGCGCGCTCCGCCACGACGGTCACGTCGTCGCCGTCGCGCTGCTGGGGTGGGAGGGCGGTCTCTCGCCCGCTCGCTGTGAGCGGATGTACGAGGGCGAGCGGGTCGCCGGCAACATGCTTCCCGACCTGCTCACCTCACAGCTTCGTGACCCCGAGGCCGGACTCCCGCGCGGGCTTCGCGTCGTCCGCATCGCCGTCCACGAACACGCCCGCGACCGAGGTCTCGGCACCGAACTCCTCGATTCGATCCGCGAGGAGTTCTCGACCGCCGGGACGAGCGCACCACACGCCGGTGACACCGACGCGCAACGACCGCTCGCCGTCCGTCACGAGCAGGCCGGCGGCGCGTTCGACTATCTCGGCGTCGGTTTCGGCGCGACCCCGCCGCTGCTCCGATTCTGGCGGGCGGCCGGCTACCGGACGGTCCATCTGTCCACGACGCGCAACGACCGCTCCGGCGAGCACTCGACGCTGCTTGTCCACCCGCTGACTGACGACGGCGAAGACCTGCTGGCGCGCAACGACCGGTGGTTCCGCCGACGCATCGGCTCGGTGCTCGCCGACGGTCTCGCCGACTGCGAGCCGGCCATCGTCGCCGGAACGCTTCGGGCTGTCGACGGCGAGTTCGGACTCGACCTCACGGAACGAGAGTGGCGGACGGTCGCCTCGGCCGCCTACGGGCCGGGCCACTACGACTTCGCCCCACGGCCGTTCCAGGCGCTCGCGCTCCGGGGACTCGCCGACGGGGTCGCGACCGGTGAGGACGCCACGCTGCTCGTCGCGAAGGCGCTCCAGTGTCGCTCGTGGGAGCAGGTCGCCGCAGACCTCGAGTACGTCTCCACCCGGCAGTGTGCGCTCGCGTTCGGCGAGGCGGTCGAGACGCTACTCGATGTCTACGGTACCGAGACGGTCGTCCGTGAACGCGCCCGGTATCAGGCGTAGAGGCGGCTCGTCTGCGAACTCGAATCGCACCCCGCCCGACGCACTCTCGGTGATTGACGGCTCCCAGCCGTGGGCTTCGGCCGCGGCTTTCACGATAGCGAGCCCGAACCCCGTCCCGCTGTCGGAGGTGGTGAAGCCGTCGTCGAACACTTGCTCGCGGTCCTCGGCCGGGATGCCCGGCCGTTGTCACCGACGTAGAATCTCTCCTCGCCGTCCAGCGGGCCGACGCGCAGCTCCGTCGCGTTCCCGTGCTCGATGGCGTTGCGAAAGAGGTTCTCGAACAGCCGTTGGAGCTGGTCGCCGTCGCCTTCGACGGTGACGGAGTCGGCCGTGAGCGTCGCCGATTCGGCCTCGGTGACGTCCCACGCGCTCCGTGCGAGCGCGGCGAGATCGACCGCCGTCGGGTCGGTCACCTCACCACCCTGTCGCGTCACCGCCAGGACGTCGTCGATAATCTCGTCTATGCGTTCGAGCGAGTTGACGACGCGCTCGTAGGCCTCCTCGTCACCCTCCTCGTATGCCATCTGCATGTAGCCCGTCGCCACCGACAGCGGGGACCGGAGGTCGTGGCTCACGACCGACGCGAACCGTTCGAGTCGCTCGTTCTCGCGGCCCAGTTCGGCGGCGGCCTGTTCGCCGAGATTCAAAACAGTATTTCCGCGCTCAAAGGCGGTTCTCGCGGCCTGGGTCCACGTCAATCGCGTCGACCGGACACACGTCGACACACAGCATACAGTCGATACACTGCGACTCGTTTGCGGGGTCGGCTTTGCGTTCTGATTCGGGGTGTCCCGGCGTGTCGACCCACTCGAACACGTCGACTGGACAGTCCTCGAGACATGCGCCGTCCTCCAGACAGATATCGAAGTCGACGGCGACATGGGTGCCGTGGATACCCAGCTCTTCGGGTTCCTCGACGGGTCCCCACACGCGGTGTCCGTCGTGTTCCTCGACCACCTCTCGCGACTGCTCGAACTGCGGGTCGATTGCCATACAGGTGGTTCGCCCGGCGACCACTTAACCTCGGGCACCTCCAATCAGCGCGTATAGCCCTTTTGTCAGCGGGCGAATCCGGATATTCGAAAGAGTATATGAAGGCCCCCCTCCTATGGGGACAGTATGGAAGGATTCACTTCAGGTAAGGGTACCTCCGAGAGTACCCCCGAGGAATTCAAGACCGGCACGACAACGGTCGGCATCGTCGCCGACGGGGGAGTCGTGCTCGCCACCGACCGCCGGGCGAGTCTCGGCGGCCGGTTCGTCTCGAACAAGAACGCCGACAAAATCATCGAGATTCACCCGTCGGCCGCCATCACGATCTCCGGCAGCGTCGGCGCGGGTCAGAGCTTCGCCGACCAACTGCAGGCCCAGACCAGCCTGTACGAGACGCGCCGCGGGACGGAGATGAGTATGGAGGCCCTCTCGACTACGGCGTCGAACGCCATCCGCGGGATGCGCGTCGTCCCGCTGTTGGGCGGCGTCGACGAGTCGGGCGGTCACCTCTACTCGCTCGACCCGGCTGGCGGTCTCATGGAAGACACGTACGGCGCGACCGGCTCCGGGATGCAGATGGCCTACGGCGTGCTCGAAGGCAAGTACGAGGACGGCATGAGCATGGACGAGGCCGAGGAGGCTGCGCTGAAGGCCGTGAAGGCAGCGAGTGCACGCGACACCGCGTCCGGCAACGGCGCGCTCGTCGCGCGCATCACGAGTGAGGGTATCGAGCGCGAGGAACTCTCTGCGGAGGAACTCTAAGTATGCAAGGAAACTCACAACAGCAGGCGTACGACCGCGGGACGAACATCTTCAGCCCTGACGGGCGACTGTATCAGGTCGAGTACGCGCGTGAAGCGATCAAGCGCGGCTCGCCGAGCATCGGCATTCGCTACCGGAACGAGGACGACGCGGGCGTCGTCTTCGTCGCCAGCGGCCGACTCCGCTCGTCGCTGCAGGTCCCCGACAGCATCGAAAAAATCCACAAGGTCGACGACCACGTCGGCGTCGCGAGCGCCGGCCACGTCGCCGACGCGCGCCAGCTCGTCGACGTCGCGCGCCGACAGGCGCAGGTCGAGCGGCTCCGATTCGGCGAGGACGCCGGCATCGAGGCGCTGACGAAGGAGATCACCGGCTACATCCAGGAGTACACGCAGGCCGGCGGCGCGCGCCCGTTCGGCGCGGCCCTCCTCGTCGGCGGTATCGACGAGGACGGTAGTCCCCACCTGTTCGAGACGGATCCCTCGGGCACCCCGTACGAGTGGGAAGCCGTTGCCATCGGGGGCGACTCCGAGAAGATTCAGGGGTACCTCGAAGCCGAGTACGAAGCCGACACCGACGCCGACGGCGCGCTCGAACTCGCGCTCCACGCGCTCGAAGACGCCAGCGAGGGCGGTCTCGAATCCGAGGGAATGAGCGCTTCCATCGTCAGCACCGACGGGTTCCGCTCCGTGTCGGACGCTAAACTCCACGAGATGATCGACGGATACGACCTCACCCCCGACGCGGAAAGCGAGGAAGACGACGAGGAGTAACGACGGCGAAGCTAAGTAGCTCCCACCACTTTCTGCGTCCGTGTTGTCGGACGACTTCGACCGCGAGGTGTCCGGGCTCCGCGTCTCGCTCACCGACCGGTGTAACTTCGATTGCGTCTACTGTCACAACGAGGGACTGGGCGACACCCGCGGTCCCCTCGACCCGAGCGACGCAGAGATGCGCACCGATACCGTCGTCCAGACGCTCGAAGTCGCCGCCGAGTTCGGCATCGACTCGGTGAAGTTCACCGGCGGCGAGCCGATGCTCCGGCGCGACCTGGAAGAGGTCGTCCGTCGAACGCCCGACTCGATGACCACCTCGCTTACGACCAACGGGACGTTCTTGCCCGGCCGAGCCGACGCCCTCCGCGAGGCCGGCCTCTCTCGTGTCAATATCTCACAGGACACGCTCGACCCCGACGCTTTCCGCGAACTCACGCAGTCGGGAGCCTACGAGTCCGTCATCGACGGCGTCGACGCCGCGCTCGATGCCGGACTCGTGCCCGTGAAGCTGAACATGGTCGTCTTCGAGCAGACCGCCGGCTACGTCCCGGAGATGGTCGACCGCGTGGCGAACACCGACGGGCTTCGGCTCCAACTCATCGAGTACATGCCCGAAATCGCGGGCCACCCCGAGTGGGCCATCGACATCGACCGAGTCCACGACTGGCTCGACGAGCAGGCCGCACGCGTCGAACACCGCGAGATGCACGACCGCCGGCGCTACCACATCGACGGCGACAGCGACGAAGGGCTCGTCGAAATCGTCGACCCCGTCGGGAACCACGACTTCTGTGCCAACTGCCACCGGGTGCGCGTCACTCACGACGGCCATCTGAAGGGGTGTCTCAACCGCCACGACGACCACCGACCACTCGGCGAGACGAAAGCCGAGATGCGCGAGACGTTCCGCGAGACGGTTGCCAATCGCGTCCCCTACTACGGCGAGTATCTCGTCGAGGAGGACGGCGAGTGGACCGTGAACGAGGCGTATCTCGACGGCGCGGCGGACTGACTACGGCTCGGCGCGCTTTTCGTCCACGCCCAACTCTTCGAGCGCATCGAGGACGATGCGCGCCTCCACGAGGTCGCGTTCGCTGACGTTGCTGTCGGGGTACTCGGCGACGTGTGCTTCGGCCTGCTCGCGCTTGCGACGCTCCAGTGGCGTCTGGTTCGGTTCATCGCGCACGTCGTTGAGCAGCGCCTCGAAGTCCTCGCGAAACACCATCGACGCGCGGGCGGCGTTACACCGTCCGAGGGGGAGCATACCCATCTCGAGTGTGAGTTCGCGGACGACCTCCCAGTCGCTCTCACAGAAGTGTAAGGAGACCTCGCCTTCGATGTCGCGCCACGCGATCGGACCGCTGTTCTTCAGCAGTTGGACGGCCCGCGGGAAGATGTCGATACGGTGGGCCGTCTCCGGATCGTCACAGAGACAGCAGGGCTGTTCCGTCTGCCCGGTGTACATATCCGGGTTTGGGACGCCGGAGTCATAACCCTCGCGGCGAACCCCACACAGTATTTTCAGGCTCGCGACCGATCTCTCGGATATGCCACCACAGCGAGCGTACACTGGCGAACTCGCACCGTCGACACTCATCGCCGCGGGCGCTGCACTCATCGTCTTCCCCGAGCCGGCGACGACGACGCTCGGCTTCGGCGTCCTGCTGTTGGGGCTCAGCTGGTGGGTGTACGAGTGGAACTAACCCAACTCCGGTAGCCCGTCGATCGCCTCACCGAGGTGGTCGCGAACCGTCGCCATCGCGGCCTTCGTCTGTTCGTCGGCGTTTTCGAGCGGAAGCTGTTCGAGGTAGCCGTCGGCGAGGCGCGCGTACACGGACGCCTCGTCCATGTAGGTTAAGCCGAGCTGGTTCGCCCAGATGTGACCCGGCCGGTTCTGTCGGGCGTGCCACGCGAGCGACTTGCCGAGTTCCTCCTCGATAGCAGCGACCGACAGCGACGACAGCCGGGCACGCGCCTCCAGCCACGTGTCGAGCCCGTCTCCCCAAAAGGTTCGAAACCGCTCCGGGTCGTGAGGGGCCTCGATGCGGTAGTTGTCGGGGTCGTATGTCGTCAGGGCGGCCTGCGTCTGGGCGGCGGCGTGTTCGGGGTCGTCGCTCGCGGCGATGACGCGAATCACCTTCGTCCCGAGTTCGTCGCCGCCCCAGAAGCTGTGTGACCAGTGTTCGATGTTGCCTTCGAGTTCGAGCGCGTCGAACACCGGGGCGACGTGGTCGGTAAGCGCCTCGCGTTTCGCCTCGCGAAGCGGCTTGTCGATGAACCGGGGCCACGCCAGCGCGAAGGCGAGATACTCCATACCCCGACTCTACTCGCGACAGCTCTTAACGAACCGGGTCGACCGACAGCGTTTTTCACAGCCGGAGCCACCTCCGGCCGTGAACATTCGCGGTCCCGTCGTCGCCTGCGAGGAGCCACGCACAGTCGAGACCTCGGGCGGGACCAGCGAGCTCGCCGAGGTGGAAATTCGCCCCGGTCAGGGCGCACGCGACCCGGTCACGGTCACGCTGTGGGGGAAGTGGACGGAGACGGCCGCCGTGCTCGACGTCGGGATGGACCTGCTCGTCGTCGACCCCGACGAACGCGAGTATCAGGGGGAGACGCAGTACGCGACCGGCCGTGACACCTTCGTCGTCGTGAACCCGGAGTTCCTCGTGGACGTGACCGACGTGCGCTCGTGGGTCCAGTGTCCGCGGATGTACTATCTGAACAAGCTGTCCGCGACCCCGCTGGCATATCCGGTCGTGCGCGGGACGGTCGTCCACGAGGTCTTCGGCGACCTGTTGCGCGGCCACGACCTCGAAGACTCCATCGAAGAGCGCGTCGCCGAGGCCGGTCTCGACATCGGCCTGCTCGGCGAGGAACGCGACGCCGTGGCCGAGGAGGTCCGACAGAACGCCGGCGCAATCGAGGGGTGGCTCGCGCAAGGCACATTGACCGAAGAAGACGAGTGGCGCTCCGAACAGACGCTGCTCTCGGAGACGTTCGGCATCAAAGGACGGGCCGACGCGGTTCGCCGCGGGATGCCCGTCGAACTCAAGACCGGCAAGAATCTCAAGCGCGACCCCAGATTCCACGATAAGGTACAGGCGGCTTGTTATGCACTCGTCCTCGGGGAACACGAAGCCCGCCGGGAGGGAACGAGCATCGGCGCGGCGGCCCCCGATACGGGCACGCTCCTCTACACCAAGAACAACGCACTCGACCGAACAGAAGAAAACGGCGACCTCTCGCCGGCAAAGGAGTTCTCACTCGGCGTCGGCCTCCTGAAGTACGTCGTCCGCCAGCGCAACGAGATCGCCGCGATGGAACACGACTTCGACGTACCGACCGGCTACGAGGCCGACGCCGTCTGTGAGTACTGCTTCGAGCAGGACACCTGCATGGTCGTCTCCGGCCGACTGGACCAGGAGTCGAAGGCCGGGCAAATCGGGACGCCCGTGCCCGAACACGAGCGCGAGTACTTCGACCGCTTCTACCGCGCTCTCGAAGCAGAGCGCCGCGAGGTCCACGCCGAGTACCGGAAGCTGTGGGAACAGACGGCGACCGAACGGGCCGACGACGACCGCGCGCTCGTCGACCTCGACCCGGTCGACCGGACGGAACGCCCCGACGGCTCGTGGGAGCTTCGGGCGCGCCACAGCTCGGATGCGGTGTCGAAACTGCGTGAAGGCGACATCGCGCTCGCGAGCGACGGCCACCCGACCCGGGGGACAGCCGAACTGGCCCGAATCCAGCGGTTGGACGACGAGGTCGTCGTCACGGCCGACGAACCCTTCGACCTCCGACGGCTCGACGTGTACCCCTCGGAACTGAACGTTGCCCGTCAACTCGCGGCCCTCCACGACGCGATTCTGAAGGGCGACCCCGACGAGAAGGACGTGCTGTTCGGGCAGCGCGACCCGACCTTCTCGGGCCCGGAGCGAACCTACATCGACAACAACGACGCACAGGACGCGGCCGTCAACAAGGCCGTGCGCGCCGACGACTTCGCGCTCGTCCACGGTCCGCCCGGAACGGGAAAGACCTACACGCTCGCCCGGACGGTGCGTGCACTCGTCGCCGACGGCCAGCGCGTCCTCCTGGGCGCCTTCACGAACCGGGCGGTCGACAACGCCCTCGAAGCGCTCCGCGAGCAGGGGTTCGAGTCGTTCGTCCGCGTTGGAACCGAGTCGGGCGTCCGCGCCGACATGCAGGACAGCCGACTCACGACGACCGGCGACCCCGAGCAGGTGACCGGGACGCTCGCCGACGCGCAGGTGGTCGCCGCGACGACCGCCTCCTGCGGGAGTCGCGCCGTCCGCGAACAGAAGTTCGACGTGGCGGTCGTCGACGAAGCCGGCCAGCTTACGGAACCGGGGACGCTCGCCGCCGTCAACCGCGCCGACCGGTTCGTACTCGTCGGGGACCACCAGCAGTTACCGCCGGTCGCTAGAGCGGAGAACGACCTCCAGACCTCGCTGTTCGAGCGGCTCATCGAACAGGCCCCCGACGCCGGCGTCCTGCTCGACCGCCAGTACCGGATGGCACAACGGATTCAGTGGTTCTCCTCACGGGAGTTCTACGACGGACAACTGCGCCCGGCGACCCCCGAGGTGGCCGGGCAGACGCTCGCCGACATCGGCGTCGACACCGACGACCTGCCGCCAGAGCTACGCTCACAGGTGGCGTTCGTCGACCCCGACGGCGAGCAGACGGGGAACACGAATCGCACCGAGGCCGACCGCGTCGCCGACATCGTGGAGTCGTACGTCGCGACGGGGGTTCCGCGCTCTGAAATCGGCGTCATCGCGCCGTTCCGGGCGCAGGTCGCCGAACTGTCGAAGCGGCTCCCCGACACCACCGTCGATACCGTCGACCGGTTTCAGGGATCTGCAAAGGAGGTCATCGTCATCTCCTTCGTCGCCACGGGCGGCTTCGACGGTCCCATCTTCGAGGACGCCCGGCGGATGAACGTTGCCCTGACGCGGGCCAAGAAGGCGCTCGCGCTCGTCGGCGACCCCGAGACGCTGGCGAGCGAGCCGTTCTACCACCGGCTGCTGGACTGGGCGAGCGCGTAACGTACCGCCTGCCAAACAGTTAATCCGAGTGAGACGTAACTCCGGCGTGAACCGCGTGGACATGGGGACGGGTCGACGGCTGTTGCTGTTGGCGCTCGCCGTCGTCTCGATTACCGCGACGACGTGGGGGTGGCAACTGCTCTACGCGAACCCGAACGTCAGCCTGCTCAACGCCATCTCGGTCATCATCGTCCCGGCGACAGTCGGGGCCATCGCCGCCTACTACGGCATCAGGGGTTAGTCGTGAACCGTCGCGTCGTCGCCGATTTCCTCCAGCACGCGCGCGTGGAACTCCTGTAGCACCGCCGACTCGTCTTCGGCCAACACCACGTCGCTGGCCATCAGCGTCGCCAGCCCGAACGCCCGCGGCGACGGCGAGTCGACCGTCTGAGTCTCCACCCGGAGATTACCCTCGGACACCGACGCGAGCACGTCCTCCAGCGCAGCGACGTTCAGTTTGTCCTCCAGAATCTCGCGGTACGTCTCCTCCATGACGGCAAAGCCATCGAGGTCCTGAGCGAACGACAGCAGCATCTCCGAAGATACCTGCTGTTGGGCGGCCGTTTTCTCGTGGCCCTTGTACCGTTTCAGAATCATGAGCGACCGGGTGGCGTTGATGCGGAAGTAGCGCTTGAGCAGGTCCGAGCCGTCGAGACTCGCCCGCAAGTCGCCGCGTATCTCCGACGGGTCGATGCCCTCGATGACGCGCTGGAGGTTCACCTTCCGGTTCAGCGGGAGCGTGAGTGTGAAGCCGTTGTCAGCGACCGCGAGTTGGACGTTCGCGTTGGTCTGTTGTGCGACGTGGTACGCGCACAGTCGCGAGAGCCCGTCGTTGAACCGCCGTCCGTACGCCGAGTGGACGTGGTAGTGGCGGCGATACTCGTCGCGGTCTAACGCCACCTCGACCGCCAGCCGGTCGTGTGTCGAGACCGACGCCGCTCCCGCGTAGCGGAGCTGTTCGTCGTACATTCGGGCCAGCGCGCGGACGGTGTTTTCATCCATCGGAAGGTCGCGGAGCCACGCCCGCACGGCGGGCGGGCCACCGTCTTGGAGCGTGGCGACCATCTCCCGCTGGAAGTCGAGAATCTCGCGACCGAGGTCATATGAGAGGGGGAGCCGCTCGGAGTACCACGACGGGACCGTCGCGGTCTTGTTCGTCGGATCGACGTACGCCTTCGTGCCCCGGCGGTAGCTGTACTGGTAGTTCGACCCGCCGAGCACGAACACGTCGCCCTTCTCCAGCGTGTCGAGGTACTCCTCGTCGAGCTGGCCGACCCACTCGTCGGAGCCGCGCACGTACACGTCAATGTCGAAGGAGTCGGGGATGGTTCCGAGGTTCGTCATGTAGATGACGCGGGCCAGCCGGCCGCGCTTGCCGATGAGTTCTTCGCCCACGTCGTACTCCTCGTAGTGGTGGTCGCCGTTCGGCGGGTCGTTGGTGTCGCGCCAAATCTTCGGATAGACGTTCTTCTCCTCCAGCCCGTCGTAGTCGCCGGTCATATACGCGAACAGCGATTCGAACTCCGCGTCGCCGTACTCCCGGTACGGGTACGCAGACCGGAGAATCTCTCGCACCTCGGTCTCGGGCCGTACTTGATTAATCGCCATCCCGTAGACGTGTTGCGTCGCCACGTCGTGTGCGCCCTCGGGGAGGAACACCCTGTCCACGAACCCCTCCTCGGCTTTCTTCAGCATGACGGCACACTCCACGAGCTCGTCGCGGTCGAGCGCGTAGACGCGCCCCTTGACCGTCTCGCCGAGCTGGTGGCCGGCCCGGCCGACGCGCTGGAGCAGCGACGCGACCGATTTCGGCGAGCCGACCTGCACCACGAGGTCGATGTGGGGCATGTCGATACCGAGTTCCAGCGACGTGGACGTGGTCACCACGTCGATGCTTCCTTGCTTCAGTCGTCCCTCAATCTCCTGTCGTCGCTCCTTCGAGAGCGAGCCGTGGTGACAGCCGGAATCCGACTCGTCGAAGCCGTGGTGCTCTCGCAGATTCGAGAGGACGCGCTCTGCTCCAGACCGGGTGTTCGTGAACACGAGCGTGTTCTCGTGGTCGGCGATGAGCCCGGCGAGGTCGTCGTAGAAGCGCTCGCTCACCACCGCCGGCGGCGTGTCGATGAGGTCGTCGGTCGGACACGCCAGCTCCATGTCGAACTCGCGGACGAACCGGGCGTCCACGATGTCGAACTCGCGGGGGTCACCGTCCTCGTAGCCGACGAGGAACTCCCCGACCGCATCGAGCGGTTCGACCGTCGCCGAACAGCCAATGCGCGTCGGCGAGGTGGCACACATCGCTTCCAGCCGTTCGAGCGATACCGACAGGTGGGTTCCCCGCTTGTTCTCCGCCAGCGAGTGAATCTCGTCGACGACGACGTACTCGACGCTCTCCAGCTTCTTCTTGAACTTCGGAGAGTTCAGCAGGATAGCGAGCGTCTCCGGAGTCGTGTTGAGGATGTGTGGCGTCTCCTTCAACATCTTCTGACGCTCTGAATCCGAGGTATCGCCGTGTCGAATCGCCTGTCGCACGTCGACGTTCTCTGGACACCGCTCGGAAATCCCCGCAAGCGGCTCGGCGAGGTTCCGATGGATGTCGTTGGCGAGTGACTTCAGCGGCGAGACGTACAGACAGTAGACGGCGTTGTCCAACTCGTCCGTGCGGGCGCGGCCGACGAGGTCGTCGATGATTGCGGTGAAGGAGGCGAGCGTCTTGCCAGAGCCGGTCGGCGCACAGACGAGGGCGTTCTGTTCGTCGTCGATGAGCGGAATCGCCCCCTTCTGTGGTGGCGTGAAGAAGCCGCCGTTCTCCGGGACAAACTCGCCGAACTGGTCGAGCCACCACTCCTGGGTCTCGGGTTCGAGTCGGTCGAGCACGTCGCCGTCGTCGATGTCGACGCGCTCGGGGTCGAACTCGATGTCCTCGCGCGTGGCGAGCCGCTCGCGCACACTCATACTCACTGGTAGGACTGGCACCCTGAAGTCCGTTGTGCCCGCCGAAGGCCAACGCACAAGACGCCACCTCCACACCTTCGGGTATGCGCGTCACGTTTCTCGGCACCGGCAGCGCCATGCCGACGGGCGAGCGGAACCAGACTGGCCTCCTGCTCGAAGCCGGCGGCGACCGACTGCTCGTAGACTGTGGCAGCGGCGTCCTCGGTGCGCTCGCTGACACCTCCGGCGGCTACGAATCCACGGATACCGTCCTGCTCACTCACCACCACCTCGACCACGTCTCCGACCTGCTCGCCCTGCTGAAGGCCCGCTGGCTCGTCGGCGAGGAACACCTCACCGTCGTCGGTCCGGCCGGCACCGAATCGCTCCTCGGTGACCTGCTCGACGCCCACGAGTATCTCCGCGGTCGCGTCGACCTCACGGTCCGCGATATCGACCCCGGGGCGACGACGGTCGCCGGCTTCGACATCGAGGCGACTGAGACCGTCCACTCGATGGACTGTCTCGCCTATCGGTTCGCCCACGACTCGGTAGACGGGGAGTTCTGCTTTTCGGGCGATTCGGAGGCGACCGAACCTGTCGCCGACCTCGCCGACGGCGCGGCCGTGTTAGCTCACGACTGCTCGTTTCCCGACGACATCGACGTGTCGAACCACCCGACGCCGACCGCCCTCGGTGAACTGCTCGCCGGCCGGGACATCGAGGAGGTGTATCTCACCCACCTGTACCCGCACACCGACGGCAGACACCGGGAGATGACCGACGCCGTGCGCGCGAACTTCGACGGGACGGTCCGGATGGCTCGCGACGGGTTGACGGTCGAGATTTAATTAAGAAGCCGCTCCACCGACCGCGTGACCTGACGACTGGCCGCCGGGAGACGAGGGCGTGGTACGAGCAATCCCGGCGTCGCGGCCGCTCGTCTGTTCGCTTAGTCGAGTCGGTATCGCAACAGCGCCGCGACCCCGCCGAGATTCTGGAGTTGGCGACCCGGGTCGAAGTCGCTGGAGAAGACGGTCACGTCCCCGCCCTTCTGCTCGACGCTCCGGATGAGTTCGTTCGCGTCCACGTCCCACTCTCCCTCGCCGGCGCGCTCCTTCCGGAGTCGGCTGTCGAGGATGAGTAGCTTCTCGACCGCACCGAACTCGGCGGCCTGCATCGTCTCGTCGATGCCGTAGGTCGCCTTCGCGCCCTCGCCGATGCGCTGGGTGAGTTCGTCGATGAGGTCCGCCTCCTCGGCGATGCGCGTCTCGGCTTGGACCTCCTCGACAGCGCCGCGCTTGAGCACCTCGTGGACGCCACGGCCACCCGCGGCGGAGGTGTCGACCGTCGTGGTACGCTCCGTGAGCGACGGGTACTCCTCGCTGAAATAGTCGAGTGCGTCCTGCTTCGTGAACCCCGGGCCGGCGAGAATGATCGCCTCGGCGTCCGTGCGCCGGAGGACGGCCCCGAGTTCGTCGAACAACTCCTCTCGCGGGCGAGCGTACTCCCCCTTTCCGGTCGGTTTGGTGATAGCAGCACGCTCCTCGACGCCGTACTGCTCGACGGTGTGGACGTACGCTTCCCCCTCCTCGACGGTCGCGATGGCGACATCGGGATTTTCCGTCGCCTCGACGGCCTCCTGGAGTCGTTCGAGCTGGTCGGTCTGCCACTGCTTTTCGATTTCCAGTTCGGTGCGCTCCTCGACGTTGAGCGTGTGGTGGAAGCCGAGCTGGTCCTCTCGCGAGCAGTCGGCGATTTCCCCGCCGACGCGCAGTCGGTTCGCAAACTTCGCGAACTCCACGTCGTCGACGGCGAGTTCGACCCACATGTGTTCGCGCTCGCCGCCGGAGTCTCGGAGCTGGTCGTCGTTGCGCTGGATGCGTCGTGTCGTGTCGCCGCCGACCCGGTCGCCCGGTTCGATGACGTAGGTGAGATGCCACAGGTCATCGAGACTCTCGGGGACGACCGTGATTCGCTCGCGGTCGCCCTCGCGCTGTTGGCGGTCGGCAATACGCATACCTCGACTGCGGGAGCCGGAGAGAAAGGCCCTGTTATTTGGCCTGCAGTCCACGCGCGTTCGCGTAGCCGCGGCCGAACAGATAGAAGAACACCGCCTGCGCGTAAAACTGAACGAAGACGGCAAGCAGGAGGAACAGCCCTAGCGTGAATACGGTCAACACGGTGTTCATGATACCGATGAGGACGACGGCGGCGATACCGAGTAGTCCGGCGACGAGATACTCGACTGAAAACGCCACGCCGAAGACATCGGAGAGCGCGAACGCGTCCGCGATGTCGCCGCTACGGGCCATGTTCGCCAGCGCGGCCGGAAAGACGTACGTCGCGAGCAGAACCGTCACGAGACTCGCGAAGACGAACAGCGCACCGACCACACCGATGCCGGTGGCGACGCCGGCGACTGCACGCTCCTGTGCGAGGATTGCGCCGACGCCGATGACGATGCCGCCGATGAGGGTGAACACCAGCGGGACGAGAAAGTAGACGAAACTGACGACGACGGCCTTCAGCCCGTCCACGCTGAGTTCGACCCACTCACCGAACACCGGCGGCGTCTCGTCGCCGTCAATCCCCGCCTTCACGACGCGAAGATAGTAGCCGAACAGGGGGAGCAAGGGCAACACGAACGGCGAGAGCAGCACCAACACGCCGCCGATGAGGAGACTGCGGGCGCTGTCGTCGCCAGCGAATGGAAATCTGAGTGCGTCCTCGAACATACGTCCCCGTGGCTCGCAGAGGGTATGAACGTTGCCGCGTTACTCGCGGATTCGCGACCCGCCCGGCGGACAGAACTCCTGAATTCGGTCGGGCGAGGCCACCTTCCGGAGGAACGACTTGTCGGCAAAGCGACCCTTGAACTCCCGGTACAGCAGCTTCGCGATGTCGTTTTGGGCGTACTGGCCCGGTTCGAGTTTGACGTACGTCTCCACGTCGTCCTCGACGGCGCGTTCCGGGCCGCCGAGGACGCGCGTTTCGGGTTCACACTGGATACCGACCGCACAGTCGACGCTGGTCGACTCGAAGTAGGTCCGGTCGCCCCGAATCGTGAACCCGCCCTTTTCGAGATACTCACCGGACTCCGGAGTCTTCGACACCTGACTCGGCTCAACCATGTACACGTCGCCGTCGAACTTGCCGTCCTTCCAGACCGACGAGTGGGTGACGGCAAACCGGGCGGCCTCCTCCTTCGAGGCGTCGGGCAGGTCGATATCCTTCGACGGCTCGGAGGGACCGGTGGCTTTCAACACGGTGACCGGTCCGCCGTGGGCCTGCGCGTGGAAGAAGCGGTCGCCGCTTTCCATGTACTTCTTGACGATTTCCTCGTTCTGGTCGGCGTTGCGTCCCCCGATGACGAGGAAGCCGTCGCTGGTGTGGAACCACCGGAACCGCTCGTACCACTGCTCGTCGTAGCGAACCGGAATATCCTGTTTCGCGAGCCAGTCGGTCTCGCCCGTCCGCTCCTCGTCTGCGGGTTCGGTCTCCGCGTCGTCGGCCGTCCACTCGTCGCGGCGCTGTTTGGCGTCTTCAAGGTCCTCGCGCGTATCCTCGATGGCAGCGAGCGCGCCCTCTTTTTTCCCCTCGATGCGCTTTGCCTCCTGGTACAGCCGGTCTGCGTTCTTCTCGACGCCGTCCTCCGGCACGAGGTCGATGTGCGTCCCGTCGAGTTCGACGGTCACCTCACCGGCCTCCGGTGTAACTCCGACGACGCGCTCGGCCCGTTCGTTGCCGGCCTCGGCCGCCTCGGCGAACGTCGCTTCGAGGTCGTCCCACGGGACGCCGGACTCGCGTGCCTCGCGCACCGTCGTCAGTATCTCGTCCACGAGGTCGTAGTTACCGTACAGCCGTTCGGCGCGTTCCCGCACCTCGTTGGCCTCCTGTTCGAACCCCTCGATAGCGCCATTCTGCTGTTCGATGATGCGTTCGAACTTCGCGATTTCTTCCTCGAACCCCGGCCGGGAGCTGCCGGGCGTCGGCTCCTCGCGGTCGAGTTCGAAGAAGTAGTCGTCGAGTGCGCCGGTGAACCGGTCGTAGCTGTCACAGTCCATTCGCCCGTGTTCGTCCATCGGGACGGGGGTCACGTCGACCGGCCGGGTGCGTTCGCCGTCGTCGCTCTCCCAGTAGACGCGCGGGTCGAACTGACCGTCCTGAATCGACTCGCGCAGCCGTTCGAGTGCACCGAACACCTCGGCGAGGGTCTCGTCGCCCGCCTCGTCGATGTCGAGTTCCTTCTCGACGCCGGCGCGTGAACAGAGTTCCTCGGCCCACAACCCCCCGAGATTGTGTTGGGTGGCGAGCGTCCGTACAACGTCGGTGTCGGAGTCGCGCATCTTGGCGTCGAAGGCTTCTCGCGAGCAGGTCATCGGGTTGAACCGTGAAGCGGGAAAGCCGTAGACGGAGCCGGGGGCGACGGTTCGGGACTTGAGCCGAACCGTGTCCAGACAGTCGATGACCTCGCGGTCTTTGTTCATCACGACGATGTTGCCGTCGCCGAACAGCTCCGCGAGCACGAGGGTGTTCGCGTCCTCGCGGGCGAACTCGAAGACGAGGATTCGGTCGAACTCGTACTGGCGCACGTCGACGAGGTCAGCCCCCGAAAGCCGGTTGCGCAGCATCATCGCGAAGTTCGGCGGCCGACCGGGTGCGTCGGGGACGTTGTCCGGGTCGGCGATGTGGGCGCGCTTGGGGTCGCCGGCCTCGATGATGAGCTCGACGCGGCCGCGGTCGAAGTCCCGCATCTTGACTCGGAGGAGGTCGTCGTCGTAGAGATACGCCTTGTCGACCTTCGCGCCCTCATAGTCGCGAAGCTCGGTCGCGAGCGCACGGATATCCACGCTCGACATGGCTCGCTTCTGGTCCATAGCCACCATTCTCGGGTCGGGAGGAAACCGTTGTCGCCTTGGGGCCACACTGTTTTGTCGGCGGCGTGTGACCACTCCCCATGCCGACAGAGATTCTCGACGGCGTCTACGACATCACCTGTACCGAGGTCGACGGCGCACCGGGACGCATCCGTGCGTATCTGACCGACGGGGGCACACTCGTCGACACCGGGCTTCCGGACTCGACGACCGCACTTCTGGACGGTATCGACGCCACCGGTATCGACCTCGAGCGCGTCGTCATCACCCACATGCACCCCGACCACACCGGCGGCATCGACGCCGTGCTCGGCAGCTACGACGCCGACCTCTATCTCCCAGTCGGAGCCGACCCAGAGGAGACCCCGCCCGTCGACCACTTCTACGGTGACGGGGACACCGTCGGTCCGTTCGAAGCCGTCCACGTGCCGGGCCACGTCGGCCACCAGCACGCGCTGATTGCGACGGACGACGACTACGCGATTCTCGCCGATGCAGTGTCGGGCGCAGACCAGCGCGGTCTGGCCGGCGGATTCCACCTTCCGCCAGAGAAGTTCACGCAGGACCTCGGGCAGGCAGAGCGGTCGCTGGAAAAGCTGCGTGCCTACGAGTTCGACGCCGGTCTCGTCTTTCACGGCTCGAGCGTGCTCTCGGAGGCGTCGGCCACACTCGACCGGTACGTCCTGCCCGCGGAGTAGCTACCAGAACTCGTCGGTCACGGCCCGGAGGTGATCGCCCGCGCCCGTGAGAACGGGCTCGCCGTGGGCTGCGAGTCCGCGCTCGAACTCGTGGTCGCGGGCGAAGGCGTACGCGCTCTCGCGGACGGCACGCATCTCGTAGGAATCCAGCCAGAACGGCGTCGTGAACTCACCGTCCGTGGCCCACACGAGGTCGCCGAGGAAAGCCGCGTCCAGTCCCTCGTGGGTGTAGACGGTGTGGCCGGGGTTGTGCCCCGGGGTGTGGTGGGCGGTGAAGTTGCCGACCGTCTCTCCGTCGGCTATCGGCCGGAGGTCGTGGCCGGCGAGCGGGAACAGCCGTCGCGCGATGCGGTGGAACAGCCCCTTGTGGTGAACGAGATTCGGATCCCACGCACCGGTGACGAGGTCGACGTCGCGTTCACCCATGTACATCGGCACGCCGTGGTCGCGCAGCGCGCGCGCCCCGCCGACGTGATCGATGTCGTAGTGCGTGAAGAGTACGCGGTCGATATCGGCTCGCTCGTATCCGGCGCGGTCGAGCTCCGTCGCGAGCGACGGATAGTTTATCGGCAGCCCGGCGTCGATGAGCGTCACCGCCTCGCCGTCGTCCACCAGATAACAGTTCGTCGCGAAGGGGGGAACGAGTCCCAAATCGAGCAGCCACAACCCATCAGCGAGCCGGCGTGCCATACCTACAACTCGGCGCGCGAGCGTATATCTGTGTTCCCGTCAGCAAGCCGCGACAGCGAGGTACAGCGTTCCGTCGACGACCCGCGCGTCGACGCCGACGCGCTCGGCCGCGCCCCCGAGCCGTGGCTCGTCGTCCGTCGCTCGGTCGGCGATGCGCGAACCGAGGTCCATGTCGGCGCTGGCGTCGGGAACGCGGTAGCCGGTGAGTATCGGCTCGGCGCAGTCGTAGCCCGCCTCGCTGAATGCCGCGCTCGCACCCTGTGGCTGTCCGTCACCGGCCGCTCGTTCGGTGCGCGTCGCCGCGATGCGCGTCAGCTCACCGTCCTCGGCGAGCGGGTCGAGACCGGCGGCCGTCCGCTGGTCGTTCACCTCGGCGACGAGACTCGACTCCACGACCGCCGGGTCGGGCGGAGTCGGGCCGCCGATGTCGGCTGCCGGACCGATGCCCGCGGTACCGAGCAGGAAGACGACGACGATAGCACCGATGAGCACACCGCCGAACGCCTGTGAGCGCGAGAACCCGAACAGCCCGCTGTCGCCGGGTTCGTCGTAGCCAGCGACGTGTTCGTCCACGTCGAAGTCGGCGGCGTCGACGCGGACGCGCTCTAACACCTCGTGGCCACACCGGTCACACGGCGGGGTGTGGCGGGGATGTTCGTTGCCACACTCCTCACACCGCCACTCGATGTAGCTTCCCTCGTCGCGGGGCTGTGGCTCGCCAAGCGGTTCGAAGCCGGTGAACCCGCAGTCGGGACAGGTGGTGGTGTGTTCCGGGACGCGGGTCCCGCAGGTCGTACACTCCTTCGTCACCTGCACGACCGCCCGCTCGAATGAGGTGGAGCCACACTCACAGGTCCCGCCGTTCGTGTCGCTGGGGCGGCCACACTCGGTGCAGTACCACTCCATACCGACTATTCGCCCGCGCCGGCATCAACGCACCGACCTCAGTGGAGTCGCTCGGCGTACGCCTCGTCCCATCGGTCGGCTTCGGGGGTGTCGCCGTCGAGTTCGATGCGCCAGCCGTCGAGTCTGTCGGGGCCAGACAGCGCCGCCGTCATCGTCTCACGCACGTCGCGCACGTCGACGCCGTAGAAGTCGCCGGGCACATCCTGCAGATAATCGAGCGCGGTCTCGAACAGCGACCGCATACCGGCGTCGTTCTCGAAGTCGTAGTGTTTGTACGCGCCGGCGGCGACCTGCACCATCCCGTGGAGGAACTTCGATTCCGTCGAGCCGCGCCCGTAGTTGTACCACTCGTCCTCGAAGCAATCGTGGGCCTCGTGGTACTGGCCGGCGTTGAACAGCCGAACTCCGTGTGCGGTCGCGCGCCGAAGCGTGTCGTGTTCCCACCGACCCGTGTCGGGGAGAAAGCCCGTCGGCTGGCCGCGAATCGGCGGCGGTACGTCCGGGTCGGTGGTGTGGTCGTCCACGGTTAGCCCTCACCGTGCAGGGTCGTAACTCCGTCGGCGGTCGCAATCGTTTTGACATACGCCGACCGATTCGGGGATGCGTGCGGGGGTAGCAAAGCCTGGAAAACGCGGCGGACTCAAGTTCCGCTCCTGTAGAGGTCCAGGGGTTCAAATCCCCTCCCCCGCATGACTGCACGCCTCGCGTGCAGGAATGCACGAGGGGATTTGAATCAGGGAGGTCGCGTCAGCGTCCGACCGTGGTTGCAACGCGAGTTGCAAGCCGATGACGGCTCCGCCGGCATCGTGGTTCAAATCCCCTCCCCCGCACTGCCTCGGCAGTGCAGGAAGACGACTCTCGGAGTGGTCTTCCCCCGCATCATCCTACGTTCACGCTCAAAAGAGCAATCAGTCGCTACAGGTCGCGAGCGATATCCGAGAGCTTGCCGACACGCTCGGCGTTCGAGGTAATCTCGTCGGCGTTGAGATACGTCGAGAGGTCGGTCTCGCGGACGTGCTCACGGAGGGTCTCGACGGCGCGTTCGCTCACCTCGACAGCGCGGAGATACTCGGCCGTCCGGTAACAGTCCTCGGCTGTGGCGTCTCTGCCGCCGTCTGCGCCGCTGAGTCCCCACGCCGCGTCCCGAGCGTCCTGTCCCTCCGGAACCGACGCGCCTCCGGCGAGCACGAGCGCCTTCACGACGGTGAAGGGGACGAGGTCGGCCTTCTCGTACTCGAGGTCGTCAACGAGCAGGGACTTCCCGCGGTCAGAGAGCACGAGGTCGCGGCGCGTCCCGTTGATGGACGCGTTCAGCTTCAGCTCGCCGCGGTCCTCGACGAGGTGGGGTAGTTGGGCCATACCGAGGCTACGTCCACAGCGGGGAGTAGATTACGACTCGACGCGCTCGACCGCGGTGACCTCGCCGACCGGCTCCCAGCCGTCGTCGGTCTCGCGGGCCGCAACGAGCGGGTCCTCGTCGCCGTCGGAGACGAACCGATAGCGCGTACCGTCGCTTTCCCCCTCTGCTTGGAACGCCTCTTGAAAGAACTCCGCCGAGGAGATCTCCATCCGGCGAGTCGTCTCGTCGGCGAACGTGAGCACCATCGGGCGGGGTGTGATGTTGTGGATGCGCTTTGCGAGCGTGTGCATACCCGACCCTTCGTGTCGGTACACAAATCGGTGACCCTTTGCGCGCCGGTGTGCGTGGGAGACCATGAGCGAGAACGGAACACGGAGAGCGGACCTCGCCGAACGGGCCGCCCGTGCCGGCGGTGCCGTCGCGGAAGGATTCTTCCGCCGGGACGTGCCCGTCGAGACGAAGACGAACCAGACGGACGTAGTGACCCGCGCCGACCGCGACGCCCAACAGCAGGTCATCGCAGCCATCTCCACGGAGTACCCCGAGGAGGCGGTCGTCGGCGAGGAGGACGACGAACTGAAGACGGTGCCGGAGTCGGGTGTGGCGTGGGTCGTCGACCCCATCGACGGAACGAGCAACTTCGTGCGCGACATTCCCCTGTGGGTGACGAGCGTGGCTGCCGTCGAGGACGGCACACCTGTCGCCGCCGCGAACGTCCTCCCCGTACTCGGCGACGTGTACACCAGCGACGGTGACGGCGCGGCGATGAACGGCGAGCCAATCGAGGTCAGCGACCGCACCGACCCCGAGGCGATGGCCGTCTCGCCGACGGTGTGGTGGCCCCACGACCGCCGGGACGAGTACGCCGCCGCCTGCCGGGAGACGGCAGAGCGGTTCGGCGACTGCCGCCGCTACGGGAGCGCACAGGCCGCGCTCTCGATGGTCGCCGCGGGCCAACTCGACGGCGCGTTCACCAACACGACGACGAACCCGTGGGACACCGTCGCCGGCGTCTTCCTCGTCGAACAGGCGGGCGGCACCGTGACCGACGTACACGGCGACCCGTGGCGACACGACTCCCGCGGGCTGGTCGCCTCGAACGGGCACGCCCACGAGGAACTGCTCGACGCGACACAGGCTGTGGAGGCGGTCCGAACCGGGCGACCGGAATCCTGAAACCTTCCCGCCCCGCTTCGCCGGTATGGATTCGCCCCGCTCGTGGTCGCGTGCGCAGGCGTGGCTCGCGACGTTCACGACTGCCCTGCTCGCGTTCGGGTTCGGCGTGCTGCTCGCGCCCGAACTCGTCTGGGACCGCTTCCTCTGGCACTACTTCTGGGGTCCGGTGTACGCCGACGCCAACAACGCCGTCTGTGTCGTTATGGATGGCGGCACGACCGAGCTGCTCTACTCGACCGTCGCCTGTCAGGACGCGTCCGGTATCGTCGCGGAGCCGGGGTACACGCTCGTCAGCGAGGCGGGGTACGCGATTTCGCTCGTCTTCTTCCTCGTCGGCGTACTCACGCTGCTCCACCGGCTCGAAATCGGCGACACGAAACAGCTGTTTTTCGCGCTCGTCCCGTTCATGTTCTTCGGCGGGGCACTGCGCGTCATCGAGGACGCCAACGACTCCATTCCGGAGGGCGCGGCCCAGATTCTCGCCTACCCGTGGAACACGCTCATCATCTCGCCGATTATCTACTTCACCGTCTTCTTCATCACGCTCGCGACCGTCGTCGCCAGCGTCCTCGCCGAACGGCGCGGCGACGTCGAGCGCTACGGCCGGCCGCTGTTCGCGACCGGCTGGGTGCTCGTCCTGCTTTCTGTCGGCTACCTCCTCTATTTCGTCCCGACGCGGCTCACCGGGGCCGTCGACGGCGCGGGCTTTTATCCGCAGGTGACGGGCGTCACTGTCGCCCTCGCCGTCGTCTTCGCTGTCGGCATCTATCGGCTCGCACAGCGGTACAAGCCGGGCATCAACGCCGGCACGGGCTACATCGGGCTGGTCGTCGTCTTCGGTCACGCCATCGACGGGGTGGCGAACGTCATCGCCGCAGACTGGACGGACGAACTCGGCGTCGTCGACAGCGCGGGCAACGCGCTCGAATACGGCGCGAAACACCCGTTCAACGACATCATTGTCGGGGTAGTGGACACCGTTCAGCCGGCTGGACTCGACTCCATCATCGGGCTTTCGTGGGGCTTCCTCCTCGTGAAGTTAGTCGCCGCGACGGCCGTCATCTGGGTGTTCGACGACACTATCTTCGAGGACGAACCGCGCTACGCCATTCTCCTGCTCGTCGCGATTCTCGCGGTCGGGCTCGGACCCGGGACGCGCGACATGCTCCGGGTCACGTTCGGTATCTAGGGGTACGGGTGGTGGTCGCGGTCGAGTCGCGGCTCGAAGCCCAACTCGCTCGGAACGCGCTCTGCTCGCTCCCCGAAGTAGGCTTCGTCGGTGAACAGCGGCTGTGCCGTCGGGACGAGTACGCGCACGGCCTCGAAGCCCTGTCGTGCTAAGTCACGCGGCGTGAGCCGTGCGGCGTACGGGTCCAGTCCCGCGTCGACGGCTCGCGAGACGAGCGCGTCGAGTTCTGCTTTGCCGGCCAGCGACTCGTCCGGGCCGACCGAGTCCGCCGGAATCGTCGTCTCGGGTGCGACGAACTCGCGTGCCGCCGGCGGGAACTCAGCGTACGAGCCGATAGCTCCCGGCTGGGCCGTTGTCTCCTGTTTCCCCATCCCGCGGAGTTCGAGCCAGTTTTGGAGTGCTTCCTCCAGCGCGTCGGCCGCGGCGGCGTCGGCATCTAGGGCGGCGCTCATCCCGGCGGCAAAGCGGGGCCACTCGCCGGACTCTCGGTGGAGACACGCGACGACGACCGGCACGTCCACGTCCTGTGTGACGAGCAGCGCCGTCGCCGACAGCGACTCCGAGCGCGCGCGCTTTTCGATATCGCGGTACCGGTCGTCGTCGACGGCCAGCCCGAGCGGCTCGAACGTCGAGTACCACGCTAACATCGCGGCGTCGCGCTCGACGACTTCGTACAGCCCCGAGAGCAGCGCTTCGACGCCACCGTTCCCGAGCCCCAGTCCGGTCGTGATGGAGGGCCGGTAGCGCGTCTCCGGCGGCGGAAACTGGACGAACTCGGCCGGGAGCTTGACGCGTGCCCCGGTCTCGACGTGCTCGCCGGGGTACCAGCGAACCGACCGCTCGGGGTCGGCGTCGGTGAAGGACGGCGACCCGACGAACGCTGATGGCGCGACTCCGTCGGGAGTTTCGACAGGCGACCCACGCTCGAACTCGGTCTCGCGGTAGACCCCGGCGGCGTAGCGTTCTAACCCCTCACCGAGTGCCTTCATATACGCACGGTTCCAGTCGGTCGCGACGCCCGCGGCCTGCCGGTTCGCTTGCATGTCTGAAAAGCCGGTCGTGTCCGCGAGCGTCGCGAGATAGTAGGGTGCGGGGAACGACTCGGCCTCGCCGACCTCATGGACGATACCGACCCGCGAGTCGATCGTCTGCTCTGCGGCCGCGAGCGCGCCGTCGAGGTCGCGGGGCGCGTGGTCGCGGTCGAGGTCGTGGTCGCGCGGGCCGGCACAGTCACACCCTGGTACCGGAAGGATACGCCGGGTCGCGTACGGGAGTTCGATGACGCCACCCAGTGCGGCCGACTCCTCGCCGTTCGCCAGCCGGACGAGCTCGCGCCCGGCGAGCGTGCCGGCGAGGCGCGCGTCCGCGTCACTCGTCTGTGCGCGCTCTGCGTCGCCACCGTTGGCTGAGACGCGCGCGCGGAGGCAGTCGAAACAGCCCTGCCCGGGAGCGAACCCGGAGACAGCGGCGTCCACGCCGTCGATTGCGTGGCCGCCGACCCCGCCGAGTTCGACCGCCAGCCACGGTGTTCCCGTCTCGCGTGCGGTCTCGTTGGCCGTCTCGAAGCCCGTCGCGCCGGCCGGGCCGACGGCGACGGCGAAGTCGACCTCGCCGAGCGCCCGTGGGTCGATGTCGGTCACCGAGTCGACCGCGCCGGCGATCGTCTGTCGGACGGCGGTGGCGGCGTGGCCACTGCCGACGAGTCCTACGTGCATACTCCGACTCGCGGTCGCCGCGAGAAAAACCCCGGCTATCTGGTTAGCTCGCGAGAACGGACTTCGCGACGGAGGCGAGTTCTGCGGCCGACACCTCTTTGAGTCGGTCGTCGGCGAGTTTCAGTCGGAGCCGCGGGCGGCCCACGTCGATGGGCACCTTCTCGGTGTCGATGAGCCCGCGTTCTTCGAGGTCGGTCTTGGTGCGTGAGAAGGTGGCCTTCGACGCGACGCCCGTGTCCTCGCCCCACTTCGAGATGTCGTACAGGAGCTGTTCGTTCTTGGCGGCCACGAGCAGCGCGACGGTCACCTCACTCAGGTCGCTCTCGTCCCCACGCGCGGTTTCCATCGCGGCGAGTGCGTCCTCGAAGTCCTCGGCGGTCTGCTCGCCGAGGCTCCCGGCCAGCGTCTCGCTGACGTGACTGGTCCCGGGTGTCCGGAGGTCGAACGCCTCTGCTTCCTCGAACGCGGCGGCGTACTGGTCGTACGTGGCGTCGACGAACGACTCCTCTGTCGTCGTGAGTCCGGCGACCCGTGACGCGCCGGCGACGAGGGCCGTCGTGAACGTCTCAGCCACGACAACGATGTTTGTCGGCTCACCGTAGACAGACAGTGTGAGCCGACCGTCGTCTTCGTAGTCGGCGGCCCGGCTCGCGAGCTTGAAGTCGCGAGAAAGCTCCTTGAGCCGCGACTCGGCGGCCAGTACGTTCACACGTATCGTCACCGTGTCGAGCACGTCGAGTAGCGCCTCGAGTGTATCGGTCGTCGGATTGACGAGGAACACCTCGTCGCTGGCCCCCCCGAGGACCTCCCCCAGAACGCCGTCGACGGTATCCCCGAATACATTTGTCTCGATAGACATTAGAAATCGTTACGTATCTTCGTGATATAAAGTTGCTGGGTCGACCGCGTATTGCGGTATGACACTCCGTGGCGTCGGTTCCTGCCGGTCCAATCCACCTGCTAGTCGGTGAGACCAACAGAGGGCAGCGATGAATGTGGCTGGTAACACCGGGTAGTCAGAAATCACCGAACGTCGGGTCGATGAAACTTAGCTTGGACGCGACGAGACGCCGACCCGTGACTGGACAATTGTTTGGCTACGTGCGTAGCCGAAGCAATGTCTCTCGCTTCCCGGATTGCCGGAGACGGGTACATTCTTACGGGTCGGGTCGAAGCGATAGCCATGAGCCAGGAGTCTGCCCGCGAGCCGCGGCCGGAGACGGTCCGCGACATCGACCCTGAGATCGCCGACGCGCTCGGCGAGGAGAAACAGCGCCAGCGCGACACCCTCGCGATGATCGCGAGCGAAAACCACGTCTCCGAGGCGGTCATGGAGGCACAGGGTTCCGCGTTCACGAACAAGTACGCCGAGGGCTATCCCGGCGCGCGCTACTACGCCGGCTGTGGTCCCTCCGATACCGTCGAGGAACTCGCCATCGAGCGCGCCGAGGAGCTGTGGGGTGCAGACCATGTCAACGTCCAACCCCACTCCGGCACGCAGGCGAACATGGGCGTCTACACCGCGGTCCTCGAACCGGGCGATAAGATTCTCTCACTGGAACTCGACCACGGTGGCCACCTCAGCCACGGCCACCCGGCCAACTTCACGGGGAAGACCTACGAGGTCGAACAGTACGAGGTCGACCCCGACACCGGCTACATCGACTACGAGGGTCTGCGCGAGACGGCTGAGTCGTTCGACCCCGACATCATCGTCTCGGGCTACTCCGCGTATCCCCGCGAGGTCGAGTTCGAGCGCGTGCAGGAGGCCGCTGAGGCCGTCGACGCCTACCACCTCGCCGACATCGCCCACATCACCGGACTCGTCGCGGCGGGCGTCCACCAGTCGCCCGTCGGCGTCGCCGACTTCGTCACCGGCTCGACGCACAAGACCATCCGCGCCGGCCGCGGTGGCATCATCATGTGCGACGAGGAGTACGCCGACGACATCGACGCGGCCGTCTTCCCCGGCGCGCAGGGCGGTCCCCTGATGCACAACGTCGCGGGCAAGGCCGTCGGTTTCAAAGAAGCGCTCCAGCCCGGCTTCGAGCAGTACGCCAAGCAGGTCGTCGAGAATGCCCGCGCCCTCGCGGACCACCTCGACGAGCGCGGGCTCGAAATCGTCTCCGGCGGCACGGACACGCATCTCGTGCTCGTGGACCTGCGACCCTCCCACCCGGACACGACGGGCGGCGAGGCCGAGGAAGCGCTCGAATCAATCGGGTTGGTGCTCAACGCGAACACCGTCCCCGGCGAGACGCGCTCGCCGTTCAATCCCTCTGGCATCCGCGCCGGCACGCCCGCGCTCACGACGCGCGGCTTCGGCGAGGCCGAGATGGTCCGTGTCGCCAACATCATCGCCGACGTGGTCGACGCGCCGAACGACGAGGACGTGCTCGCCGCCGCAAGCGACGAGGTCGACGAACTGACCGACTCCCACCCGCTGTACGAGTAGCTACCCCGTTTCGAGGACGAGCACCGCCGTCGCGACACACCACGCGACGCCGGGGACGAGATGGGCCGCGCCGCCGAGACTCCCGAGCGTCCACGCGACGCCTGTTCCTGTCGCAATCGCGAGCAATCCACCGAGCGCGAGCCACCGCTTCCGTGCGAGTGCAAGGAAAGGTGCGACCGCCGCGAGCGGTGTCGCCGCGGCGTGAGTCGCAATACCGACGACCGACCCGCGTGCGACGGTCGCGGCGACACCGGTCGCGAGGACGGCCACGACCGACACCCCGACGAGCAGACGGCCTCGGTCCATACTCAGATGTAGGGTCGATTCGCGGGTAAGAATTGTGCCGAAGGGGACACGATAGCGCGTGTTGGCGTCGCGAGCAAGCGGAGAAGATAGCATTATCTTGTATATTTCTTCACCTTGGTCGGGTCGTGTGGACACGAATGCGGGAGTTTGATACCGGTGGGACCCGGACCGTCGAGCATGACCGAAGTCATCGACGGCAACGCCGTCGCCGCGGAGATTCGCGAGGACCTCTCGGACGCCATTTCGACGCTCGAGCAGGCGGGAACGGTGCCGGGACTCGCGACGGTGTTGATGAGCGACGACCCCGCGAGCGAGACGTACGTGTCGATGAAACAGCGCGACTGCGAGGAGGTCGGAATCAACGGCATCCATGTGGAACTCGACAACGACGCGCCCGCCGATGAACTGTACGAGACCATCGCCGACCTGAACGCCGACGACGAGGTACACGGGATTCTCGTCCAGAGTCCGCTCGTCGAGCAGGTGAACGAGCGCGAGGCGTTTCGCGCCGTCGCCCCGGAGAAGGACGTTGACTGCTTCCACCCCGAGAACGTCGGGCGGATGGTCGCCGGTCCGTCACACGCCCGGTTCAAGCCGTGTACGCCCCACGGCATTCTCAAACTGCTCGACCACTACGACGTGGAGACGGAGGGTGCAGAGGCCGTCGTCGTCGGTCGGTCGAACATCGTCGGCAAGCCGATGGCGAATCTGCTCGCACAGAACGACGCCACCGGCAACGCGACCGTGACGGTGTGTCACTCCCGGACCGAGGACCTGGAGGCCCACACGAAGAACGCCGACATCGTCGTCGCGGCGGTCGGGGTCCCGGAGTTCATCGACGGTACGATGCTGAAGGAGGGTGCCACGGTCATCGACGTGGGTATCAACCGCGTCGACGCCGAGACGGAGAAGGGGTACAAACTCGTCGGCGACGTGGAGTTCGCCAGCGCCCGCGAGGTGGCCGACACAATCACCCCCGTGCCGGGCGGGGTCGGCCCGATGACCCGTGCGATGCTCCTGTGGAACACCGTGAAGGCCGCGAGCGAGCAGACCGGCGTCGACGTAGACCTGCCGTAGTGGACCCCGACAACCTCATCGCGCGCTACGACGGCGTCCGTGCCCGGCCGGACAAGCGCGAGACGCTCGCGCCCGACCGCTGGGAGTCGGCCCGCACCCGCGAGCAGAACGAGACCTCGTGGGGAGTCGGTGCGCTCGTCGAGACCGACGCGGGCGTCCTGCTCGCCCGGCAGGGCGACAAGTGGTTCCTCCCCGGCGGAATGCACGAGCACGGCGAAACGCACGCCGAGGGCGCGGCCCGAGAAGTGCGAGAGGAGACGGGCGTAACTGTCGAAATAACAGATCTGCTTGCCATCACCGAACAGACGTTCGTTCACGCCGAGGACGGCCGCGAGTTCGCGTTCCGGTTCGCTACTTTCCGCGGTGAGCCGACCGACACGACGCTCGCCACGAACCCGGGTATCGACGGGGAGACAATCGACGACGTGGCGTGGCGCGAGACGCTTCCGGACAACACCTTCGACCGCGAGCTCGTCACCCGCCTGCGGGACTGAAGTTCATACGCGAAGCCGCACCACCAGCCGTATGCGATAGGAACGTGCCGACAGCGCGCCGGGGCGGGTGCGTGACCGACCGCTGTCGGAGCCGACTCGTGGTCGCCTGTTCGCTACACTCCTTCCGCGAGCGACAGCGCTCCCTCTAGTTCGACCGGTCCCTCGGCGGCGAGTCTGTCGAGCAGGGTCTCGACGCGCTCGTCGGTCGCCTCTCCGCCGACACGGCTGAGGAGCTTGCGAGCCGCGCCCCGTCCCGTCCCAGCGCCGAAGACGAGTCGGCGCTGTCCGCCGAACGTCGCGGGGTCGAATGGCTCGAACGTCGACGGGTCGGTGAGCATGGCGTCCGTGTGAATCCCTGACTCGTGGGTGGTCACCTCGCGTCCAAGCACGGGCTTGCGGGCGTCGACCGACTCACCCAGCGCGTCGAGCACCGACTCCGCGGTCGGGATCAGCTGCTCGGTCTGTACCTCGGGGTCGCCACCTTCCTGCACGATTGCCGTGACGACCTCCTCGGTCGCGGGGTTGCCGGCACGTTCACCGAGCGACGCTACCGACACGTCGATGCGGTCGACGCCGGTCTGTGCGGCGACGAGCGCGTTCGCCGTCGCACAGCCGAGGTCGTCGTGGAAGTGGACGCCGGCCCGCGAGAGGTCCACGCCGAGGTCCGCGAGTGTCCGGAGGTAGCCGGCCACGTAGGAAGGCGTCCGTGCACCGACGGTATCGGCGACGACAATTGGACAGTCGAATCGCTCGAACGCCGACGCGACCGCGCGTTCGTCGGTTCGGAAGCCGTCCATCAGGGTCAGATGCGGCTGTGCGCCGCCTTCACGGATCTGTGTGATTCGCTCGCCGGCGGTCTCGTACATCGCCTCCCGGGACGTGCCGACGACGTGCTCTAACTGCTTGTCCGAGACCGGAACGAACAGTTCGACCACGTCCGCGCCCGTCTCCAGCGCCGCGGTCACGTCCGACTCGACGCCACGGGCGATGGCAACCACCTCGGCGTCGAGCCGGTTCGTCAGCGTCGCCGTTACCTCCCGTTCCGTTTCGTCGACGGCCGGAAACCCAGCCTGCACGAACGACAGGTCAAGTCGGTCGAGCGCCTCGCCCGCGGCGACACGCTGGTCGACCGTGTACCCGCGGTCGGAAAGCTGGACCGCCTCCCGGAGCGTCACGTCACAGAGTCTCATATCACGCCTTCCTCGCGCAGCGACGTATAGGTGTCCTCGTCGAGCGCCAGTTCGCCGAGATACACCTCGTCGTTGTGCTCACCGTGGCTCGGGCCGAGCCGGTCGATTTCCCGCGTCTCGCCCGAGAACTTCGGAACGATACCGTGCGTTTCGACCGGCCCGAGGTCGGCATCGTCGACGGTGACGACGGCGTCGCGCGCGTCGTACTGCGCGTCGGCGCGGATGTCGGAGATGTCGTAGATTTCGGAGGCGACGGCGTCCGCGTCGGTGAGCGACTCGACCGCCTCCGTCGCGGTTCGCTCCTGCATCCACGCCTCGATGTAGTCGTCGAGTTCGGCGGCGTGTTCGACGCGCTTGCGATTCGTCGCAAAACGGTCTTGCTCGACGAGTTCCGGGTGGCCGATACACTCGGCGACCCGCTCGAATATCGCCTGTGAGGAGGCCGACAACGCGACGTAACCGTCGCTGGCCTCGTAGACGTTGCGCGGCGCGGCGTTCGGGTGCCGGTTGCCGGTGCGTTCGTCTACTTCGTCCAGCCGGTCGTACTTCTCGGGGACGCTCGGGAACATCCGGAACAGCGACTCCATGAGCGACACGTCCACGACCCGGCCCGTCCCCCCGGTCAGGGTGTCGAACACGCCGAACAGCGCGCCCATCGTAGCGTACTGGCCCGCAGCGAGGTCGGCAAGCGAGATGGGCGGAAGAAGCGGTTCGCTGTCGGGAAACCCGTTGACGTGCGCGAAACCGGACATCGCTTCCGCGACGGTCCCGAAGCCGGGCTGTTCGGCGAGCGGGCCGTCCTGTCCGTACCCGGAGATACGGACGACGACGAGGTCCTCGTTCGTCTCGTGTAGGGCGTCGGGACCGAGTCCCCACGATTCGAGCGTCCCGGGCCGGAAATTCTCGATGACCACGTCGGCCTCGGCAGCCAACTCGTGCACGAGGGCCGTCCCCTCGTCGGTCTTCATGTCGAGGGTGACACAGCGTTTGTTCCGAGCCAGGGCCTTCCACCACAGCGAGTGGTCGCCGTCGAAGGGGGGCCACTCCCGGATGGGGTCACCGTGCTCGGGGTGTTCGACCATCACTACGTCTGCACCGTGGTCTGCGAGCGTCATCGTCGCGAAGCCGCCGGCAATCATCCCCGACAAGTCGAGTACCCGGAGACCGGCGAGTGGTCCGTCCATACCGGACACAGCGCGCGCTGGCGCAAATAAGCTAGTCTCTCGGTAGTCCCTCGAGCGCGTCGAGTCGCGACTCCGTCGTTGCAAGTGTCGTCTCGTCGCCGTCTGCCACGTACGCTCCGATACCGCGAGCCGCCTCGACCAGCGTCTCGGCCGCTCGCGTCGAAATCGCACCGTCGAGCGCGAGCGCGCGCTTCACGTGCCCGCGCAGGCGACCCAACTGGTCACTCGCCGTCTCGTCGGGGTGTTCGTCCAGATACGTCCGGAGGTCCTCGCGGTACTCTTCGACTCCCCTCGCGTACGCGAGCCCGCGTGAGTCCACCAGTGAGTCGGAGACCTGCTCGCGTGCCGGTCGCTCGCCGTCCCCTGCACCGGCCAACAGCGAGAGGAAGTACGACTCCTCGTCGTCGGTAACGCTCGTCGCCCGCCCGACCGTATCAGCGACCATCCGGAGCTCCATCGCGGCCAGATACGTGTCATCCAGCGGCTGCACCTCGCCGCCGCTGATGAATCCGTAGCCACGGGTGAACTCCCGGGCCGTCTTGACGGCGCGCTCGGCGACCGTCCGGAGCGGTTGTTCGTCGACCAGCGACTGCACCTCGGTCAAATCGAGCGGCGCGGCCGTCGCGGTGTGGAGCCGACGCTCCTCGTCGACGCCGACGCTCCGGCGACTCCCGCAGTTCGGACACTCCACGCTGCCGGTCTCGTAGTACGCCCAGCGCGTACCGCAGTCCTGACACTCGCGGTCGCCGCGAACCTTCATACGCAATCGTTGTCCCGCCGGCTGAAAACCCCTCTGTCCGGCCGTGTCGAAATCTGTCACACCACATAGGTTTAAGTGTATAAGGCTCCCACCAGTAGATATGTCGGACACACCGACGCTACACGAGGATAGAGTAAGTCGCCGCGAGGCGGCTGGCCGGGAAATTCGACGGTAATGTAACTGTCTCCCGGGACTCACAGGAACTGCTTCTGCACGTCGACGGTGAGGAACACGTACTCGACACCGAGACGGCCACGGAGCTTCGCCAACAGCTTGGCGACGCCCTGACCGGCACTCGCGAGTACGTCTACACTAGCGGCGAGTGTCGCGCGGACGGCAGCTACGTCGTCGCGCGCCGCGGTGCTGGCTCCGCCGGCCACCGCAAGGTGTTCGAGAGCTTCGAGGCGCTCACCGCACTGTATGAATCACTCTCGACTGAGTTCACCGCCGATGACCTCTCCGGCAGCGGGCTGACCGACAGCCGACGACACATCGTGTTGCGCCACTTCGTCGAGCACCCGCGCTTCGACTGCGAGTTGGCGAGCCGTCAGCCGCTCACCGTGCGGAAGCTCTAATCTTTTCTCGCGGGCGGGCGAGCTTGGAGTATGACGTTCTCCATCGTTGCCCGCGACCCCGAGACCCGTGCTATCGGCGTTGCCGTCCAGTCGAAGTTCGTCAGCGTCGGCTCCGTCGTCCCGTTCGCCAGCGCCGACGCCGGCGCGATTGCCACCCAGTCGTTCGCCAACGTCGAGTACGGGCCCGACGGTCTCGACCTACTCCGCCGCGGTCACGACGCGGCGGCCGTCGTCGAGACGCTCACCGCCGCCGATAGCGAGGCCGAATCCCGACAGGTCGGCGTGGTCGGTCGAGACGGCTCTGTTGCCGGCTTCACCGGCGACGAGTGTTTCGACACCGCCGGCGACGTTCAAGGCGAGATGTACACCGTCCAGGGAAACATCCTCGAAAACGAGGCGACCGTACGTGCGATGGCCGACACCTACGAGGAGACCGACGGCGGGCTTCCCGAACGACTGCTCGCTGCGCTCCACGCGGGCAACGAGGCCGGCGGTGACTCCCGCGGCGAGCAGTCTGCCGCGCTGTACGTTGTCAAGCCGGAGGGTGGGTACGACGGCGGCAACGACCGCTGGGTCGACGTGCGCGTCGACGACCACGACGCACCAATCGACGAGCTGGAACGCGTGTTCAAGCTCTACGACGTGACCTTGCTCGAACGCGATCCACCGGCCGAGACGACGGAGCTGACGGGCGAGACCGCACGCGCGGTCCAACGGACGCTCGCCGACCTCGGTCTCTACGATGGCGATGTGTCGGAGGTGTTCGACGCGGAAGCGCGCGACGCACTGGAGTCGTTCCGCGGGCTGAACAACTTCGAGAACCACTCGCTCGACGTGTTGGAGGATGCTCTTGCCAACGGCTGGGCCGACGCCGACGGCGAGGGTGAGCCGCGACTCGTCGACGCCATCTGGCATGGTCTCTCGCGACTCGACCGCGTGTAGGCCGGGGCTTTTGCCCTTGCCACCCGAACAGGCGTGTATGCGTGATGAAGCAGAGGTGCGAGAGCAGTACGAGTTCATCAAAGAGCAACTGGAGAGCGAGGAGATGAACCACGAACGGGTCAGACAGATGTTCACCTACTACAAGCGGTCGCTCGGCTGGGTGCTCGAAGAGGAGTATATCTGAGCGGAGCTGTCAGTACGTTTGACGCTGTGTGTCACGGTCGGCAGCTTTATGCTACACACACGTCTTTCACCTGATGACGCTTCGCTTTGGAGGGCCGAAGCGTCAGCGGGGACCAATTCAGGGCGGCAAGCGGCTACCCAGGTTTTCTCTGGGTGGCCGCTTTCCACTCGCTTTCCGTTTACTCGACAGACAGCGGCGCGTCTTCGCCGTCGGTTTCGTCCCACTCGATTTCGAACTCCACTGAGAGTTCCGTCTCCTCGCCTTCGATCTCCCGCTCCACCTGCACCTCGAGTTCGGCTTGACTCGACACGTCGAGGGTAATCGATTCCTCGCCCGACGCCAGCTGCACCGGCTCGCCGGCCGCGAGGTTGTCGGCCACGTCGTGGAGCAGTTGGGCGATGGTCGCTCGGTCGGTATCGCGCTCGAAGCTGAACAGCTGTTCTTCCATAGCTGGTACACATCGTGGACACGATTGAGCTATCTTGTCGGATTCATACCGTGCGTGTCACGACTTGCAGTTCGGTGTCACCGGGGAGACACCGCCGAATCGCCGCTCCCAGGCGTGTAACTCCAAAGATATATTTATTTCTCGCCACGTACGTGGTCGGTATGTACGACCTGACAGGCTTTCAGCGTGACCTGATGTACGTCATCGCCGGCAACGAGGAACCGCACGGGCTCCAGATCAAAGAAGAGTTAGAAGAGTACTACGAGAAAGAGATTCACCACGGCCGGCTCTACCCGAATCTCGACACGCTCGTAGAGAAGGGGCTGGTGGAGAAGGGAGAGATCGACCAGCGGACGAACTACTACACCCTGACGCGGCGCGGCCGCCGAGAGATCGACGCGCGCCGCGACTGGGAGCAGCAGTATCTCGAAGGCGACGAAGCCTGATTACGACTCCTCCTCGCCGATACGTCTGACCGCCGGCTCGGCGGTCGGCTCCGTAGTCGCTTCGCCGGCCGGTTCACTCACAACAGCCGGGTCGACTGCGAAAGGCCGTATCGTCGTCCCGGAGATGAGTTCCGGCAACACCACCCGCGCGAAGTGGACGATGAAAATCAACACGAGTGGGCCGAGGAAGATGCCGTACCAGCCGAACACGAGCGGGCCGAAGATGTACGCGAACATGACCAGTCCGACATGGAGATTTCGCCCCGAGACGTACGGGCGCAACACGAGGTCCGGAATCGTGTCCACGACCACGAACGACAGGACGGTGAAGATAATCGGCATCGCGAACACGGAGTCAGGACTCGATGCGGCCGTGGCGACGAGATAGCCGGAGACGGGGACGTACACCAGTTTCATCCCGATGACCGGGATGAGCGAGGCGGCCCCGGCCAGTAGCCCGATGAGTGCGGGATACGGTATCTGCGGGCCACCGATAGCGAGGACGTTCAACACCGAGTAGATGATTGCGCCGATTGCGGCCGTGAAGACGGCGTTGAGGATGTTTCCGGAGAAGACGCGATAGAGGTCGCGGTCCACCGCCCGGGTGTACTGCTCGAAGATGCCGGCGTCGTCGCCAAAGCGGTTCAGGAGCCAGCGGCCGAGGCGCGGTCCGTCACGAAGCAGATAGAAGACGATGGCGACGATGATGAACAAGCGAAGCAGCACCGCGCCGACCAAGCCGAGATAATCGAGTCCGGTCGTGAGGGTGTTTTGCAGCGTCGCGACGAGATTCGGGTCGTCGAGCAGCGCGGCCGGATCGCTCACGCTCGCCGTGACGTTCGTGTACGGCGTGACCATCGACTGAAACCGGCTCAGATCGGTACCGCGGGCGACGGCGTTGAACTCCCGTAGCCCGATAGTGAGTGAGTACCCCACGAGGAGAAACAGCGGCACAACCAACACGAGGATAGAACTGACGGCGGCGAGTGAGGAAGGAAGCCGAACCCGGAGTCGTCGGTAGACGGGACGAGAGACGTAGTAGACGAACAGCGCGACCGCGAGCGTCCCAAGGAACCGGTTGGCGACCAACGCGAGCAGAACGGACAGAAACCCGCCGAGCGCCCACCACGCGACCGTCCCTCGGCTCACGTCCTCGAGTCTCATACCCCCAGATGTGAGGCTCGGCCGATAAGTCCTCCTACGAGGTCGACCGACGGCACAGCCCTCCCCTATGCGACTGATTCCTCACGGAGCGTATCCAGCTCCGCGAGCAGCGTGTCGATATCCGGTCTGTCGAACGTCGAACTCCCCTCGTAGGCGTACGCGACCTCCGGTTCTGGACCGCGCCGGTCGATGATGACGACCTCCGGCATCCGGCCGAAGAAATCGCTGAACCGACCCAACAGGCCGAATCGGACTGGCTGGTCGTACGCGTCACCCACCGTCGCGTCCGGGTCGGCCAACAGCGGATACGGGAGGTCGTAGCTTTCCTGCCACGTCGCGACCTGCTCGCGTGGCTCCGGGACGATGGATACCACTTCGGCGTCCCGCTGTCGGAACGCGTCGTAGCGTTCGGCCACTTCTTGGACCTGCTTCCGGCAGTTCGTGCAGTAGTGGTCGCGCTGGAAGAACACGACGACGAACGCCACGTCGTCGGACAGCGCCGACAGCGAGAACGGGTCCGGACCGACGGCGACGTTCGGCAGTGAGAACTCCGACACCTGTGTGCTCATACCCGCCGTAGGCCGGCAATCGGCAAAGGTTCACCTCTCGTCGGCGTCGAACCGCGACCGAACCTCTTCGGTCAGGTCGGCGACGACCTGCCGTTCGGCCCGCGTCATCGCGTGAATCGCCTCGTCCGTGTAGTCGATGCTCGCACTCGGGAGCGTCGGCAACAGGGCACTGTCCAGTAGCTCGTTCGGGTCGGCCTCGACCTCGAAGGTCAACACGCCGCGGTGAGTCGACAGCGGCTCGGTGAACGGGAACGCCTCTTGTACCAGTGTCGTCGCCGCTACCTGGCTGTATGCCCCCGCTGCGGCCGCCCAGAAGTCGTCTTCCGGCCGGTCGAGAATGGGCGCGAGCCCCGTTCCGAGTCGGTCGAGTCGCGCGAGCACGTCCTCCGCTACGGCTGCTCGCTGGGCCGGTGTCGCCGTCTCGTCGATGGCCTCGACGTAGCTGTCGTGTGCGAGTAGCTCGTCGGCGAACGCCGCGATCTCCTCGTCGCTCTCGACGGCATCGAGCAACACGCGAAACTGTGCGAGCGATCGTTCTCGGTAGGCGTCGAACTCCCCGGCGACGAGCTGTCGTTCGAGCGCGTCGTTGTTCTCACGGAGCCGGTCGACGACCCGGCCGCCGAGTCCGAACCCGGTTCCGCGGAGCGCTCGCTCGACGCTGAACTCGCGTCGCACGGCCGTCATCGTCGGGTCCAAGAACAGTTCGAACCCCCATTCGGCGGCTCGACGGCTCATACACCGTATTCGGTGGCGTCACAATCAGCGTGTCGGTCCCCCCGACGCGCCGGTACATCTACCCGACACCGCGTGCAAGGTCGAACATCCACACACCTCGTTCGTGGCTCATCGAAAGCGTTCCCCGCCTGTGGGCGCTGTGGGCGGCGAGTCGACCGAGCCAGCTCGCGCTCATCGGACTGCTGTACGCGCTCGGGGTCGGGATGGCGACGACGGGACCGCCGATTGTCACCGCAGCATTCACTCCGCGGCTCACGCGCCCTCTCCTCCTCGGTGGGGTCGCCGTCCTTGCCGTGGCGGTCACGGTCCACTACGCGAACGAGTACGCCGACGCCGACACGGACGCGCTCGCCGACCGGACGCCCTTCTCCGGGGGGAGCGGCGCGCTCGTCGAAACTGAGCTCCCGGCGTCGTTCCTCCGGCGTGCGACCATCGGGGCGGGAGTCCTCGCCGTCACACTACTGGCTGTCGGTGCCTTCGGCCCGCTCTCTCCGACTGCTGTCGTGCTCGCTGCGACCATTCTCGTCGCTGGTGTCGCCTACTCGCTGCCGCCGGTCGCGCTGGTCAGACGCGGGCTCGGCGAGCCGGTGAACATGGCGCTCGGTGGACTCCTGCTCCCGGTGTACGGGGTTGCGGTCGTTGCCCCTCCGACTCCGAGTGCCGCGGCGGTCGTCGTCCCGTTCACGCTTGTCGTCGGCTGTAACCTGCTCGCGGTCCACTGGCCGGACAGAGTGGCCGACGAACGAGTCGGCAAGCGAACGCTCGCCGTCCGGTGGAGACCGATACGGCTCAGGCGCGCGTACGCTACGCTCGCAGTGGTGGCCGCGCTCTCGACGGTCGTGCTCTGGCATGGAGAACTGCTCCCGCCTGTCGTCACAACAGCCCATCTCACGGCCGTTCCGTTCCTTCTGTGGGGGTGGAGAACGCTGACTCGAAAACGGAGTCCCCTGCCGGCCGTCGCCGCGATGGTCGTCCTCGCGGTCGCCCTGACCGCGGGCTGGTGGTGGGTCGGCGTCTGACTGCACTCTCGAGAACGGCCCGCACAACGGTTTAGTTCCGACACTGCCTACGTCGTAGCAATGGACGGCGCGACCGGCGACACGACAGACACTCCCTCGGCGGTCGCGCGACAGCTCCTCGAGCGCGTCCGGCGCGAACAGCCGACGGAGTCACGCGAACACGCGCTCGCCGCGCTCGACGAGGCGTCCCTCGCCGACCTGCGGACCGACCGCCGGAGTGCACTCGCGTTCTGGCTCAACGTCTACAACGCCACCGCACAGCTCCTGTTGGAGCGACGGCCCGCGCTGTACGAGTCGCGCTGGCGGTTCTTCCGCACGACCGCCGCTACCGTCGCTGGTATCGACGTGAGTCTCGACGACATCGAACACGGCATCATGCGCGACAAGCAGTCGAAGTACGGGCTCGGGTACCTCCCGCGGCTCGCCCGGTGTCGCTTCGGCCCGGCCTACCGGCTCGACGTCGACCCCCGGATTCATTTTGCACTCAACTGCGGGGCAGCGAGCTGTCCGGCGATTCTGTCGTACGACGCCGAGACGGTCGACCAGACACTCGACGGCGCCACCGAGCAGTATCTCGCCCAGCACGTACAGTACGACGAGGTACTCGACCGCGTTCGGGTCCCGCGGGTGTGTCTCTGGTTCGTCGGCGACTTCGGAGGCCCGTCGGGGGTGCGGGCGTTTCTGCGCGACTACGGCCGGATTCCGCGCGGGGCGAGTCCGTCGCTCAGCTTCGACGGGTACGACTGGACGCGCGTCCCCCGGCGGTTCGATACGAGCGAGTGAGGCCGGTCTTAAAACTGGTACCGGCGGTCGTCGTTCGGCTCGGGGGTCTGCTGGCCGGTCATCTCGGCGAACGTCATCCCCGAGAGATACTCGTCGTAGGTGCAGTCGTACTCCGAGCGCAGATGGAAGTCGATGTTGCCGGTCTCGACCTGTCGCTGGAACAGGCCGTGAATCGCACGCCGGAACAGTTCGGCTGGGTCGTCCGTGCCGTAGGCAGCTGACAACAGCGCCAGTTCGTTGCGCGTCTCGGCGTCGAGAACGACGGTACACTCATCGCCGAGGTCGCGAGCCGCGTTCTCTACGTCCGTTTGGAGGTGGTCGAGCGTCATATCCAACGAACGCGACCGAGCCGCATAACTACCCCCGGTTCGGGTAAACGTCACGCTCAAGCGAACGTCACCGCTAACACGTGGTAATGACGGAGTCCGGTCCGCTGCCCGAAGACGTGTCGGCCGTGCAGTCCAGCCTCATCGAGTGGTACGAGACCGACCACCGCTCGTTCCCGTGGCGCGAGACGGCTGATCCCTACCGAATTCTCGTGAGCGAGGTGATGAGCCAACAGACACAGCTCTCCCGCGTCGAGGAAGCGTACCACGACTTCCTCGATGAGTGGCCCGACGTGGCCGCGCTCGCCGGGGCCGCCCAGTCGGACGTTGTCGGGTTCTGGAGCAGCCACTCGCTCGGCTACAATAATCGTGCGACATATCTCCACGAGGCCGCACAGCAGGTCCGTGACGCGTACGACGGCTCCTTTCCCGAATCCCCCGGCGAGCTGCAGGAACTGATGGGCGTGGGTCCCTACACCGCCAACGCGGTCGCCTCTTTTGCGTTCAACAACGGAGACGCCGTGGTCGACACGAACGTGAAACGCGTCCTCCATCGCGCGTTTGCAGAAATCCATAATGCGGACGACCCGGACTACGAAACCGTAGCGAACGCGCTCATGCCGGACGGAGAGTCCCGAATCTGGAACAACGCGATTATGGAACTGGGTGGCGTCGCATGTCAGAAGCAACCTCGGTGTGACGAGGAAGGATGCCCATGGCGCGAGTGGTGTCACGCGTACCAGACCGGTGACTTCACCGCACCCGACGTGCCCACACAGCCGAGCTTTGAGGGGAGCCGACGGCAGTTCCGGGGTCGGATCATTCGACTCCTCGGCGAACACGACGAAATGGACCTAGACACGCTTGGTCATCGGATTCGTGTGGACTACACACCTGACGGTGAGCACGGGCGAAAGTGGCTGCAGGGTCTCCTTTCGGACCTTTCTGACGACGGTCTCGTCCAAGTTGAGGAAGGGGACGATCAGATAACGGCTCGCCTCCAGTAGTCTGATTCAGGTCCGCTGAACGACTCACATTCGAGAAGGGAATATATTATTTCACACCTGATTTAGGTTCTATGTCCGATGAGCGCCTCTCAAGTCGACTTTTGGTAAACCCGATCTCAACGAGTACCTTTATTCCCGCTCGGATTTAGATTCTATGTACGCTAAGCGGCTATGGGATCAACAAACGAAGAAGAGACTCAACGAAAGAGCCTGTCGACACGTGAATCGCAGGCACTCTCACGGCTTGCAAGCGAGGGCCGACAGATCATCACCATCGGTGATATGGCGGATGTCCTGGACATCCCTCGGAAGTCAGCCAAGGATATGGCGTATACGCTCAAGAAGAAGGGCTGGCTTGAGCGGATCGCGTACGGGAAGTATCTCATCCTGCCACTCGCTGCGGGCGAGAACGCGGTCTATACCGAACACGAGTTCGTGATCGCGTCCGCACTCTTCGAGCCGATGTACATCGGGTACTGGAGTGCGATGAACCATCACAGGCTTACAGAGCAGCTGTCCCGTACTGTGTACATCGTGACGACAGAACGCGCCCAAGAACGCGAAATCCACGGGGTTACCTATCAACCGGTGACAGTTACTGAGCAGAAATTCTTCGGCTATCAACCGACTGCGGTCGGGTCTAACCAAGTGAATATTTCGAGTATCGAGAAAACGCTGGTCGATTGCGCTGACCATCCGGAGTTCTGTGGAGGCATCGACGAGCTTGCAAAGGCAATGCAGAACGCGGCAGAAACGCGATGTTCCTGGGAGCGGGTCGTCGAGTATCTGCGGCGAGTCGGGAACGGTGCCGCGACGAAACGAATCGTCTACCTCGCCGACCAGTTGGAGATCGAGCTTCCGGAGTACGACGAGATCGTCGAGAACTTCACGACTGGGTACCCGTTGCTTGATCCGACGAGAGAAGCGAAGGGCACCCGCGACAGCACGTACCAACTCCGCCTGAATGTCAGCCCCGAATCGTTCCAGCCGGAGGACTTCTCATAATGATTTCCGAACCGCAACTCCGGCGGCTGGCCAGAGGGTTGGATGTTCGCCTCGGCTACGCGGAGAAGAACTACGTTAATTCGTGGATCCTCTGGGCGATCTACACGAGCCAATACGGCGATAACCTGCTGTTCAAGGGCGGCACTGCGCTCAGTAAGTTGTACTTCCCGGAGACGTGGCGCTATTCGGAGGATCTTGATTTCGGTGTCGAGGGAGAGTACCAAGGGAGCGAAGCGGAGTTGCGAGACGTATTGAAAGACGCTACCAGAGCCTCCGGCATCGACTTTGAGGTGACCAAACACCGCGAGCTGCAGAAAGAAGCGTATCCGACACACTACGTCGGTGTCAACATCCAGTACACCGCTGTGCTCAGTCACAAGAACACAACAAGCTTGGACGTTATGATCGATGAACACGTTGCGTTCCCTTCGGAAAACCATCGCCACAGCTACGAGGATGTCCCCGAATTCGAGTTGACCGCGTACAGCGTAGAGGAGATTTTCGCAGAGAAGTTGCGAGCGCTCTATCAGCGATCACAGGCTCGGGATTACTACGATCTCTATCGGATGATTACCGAGGCTGACGTTGGTGACTCGGTTATCCGTCCGGCATTCACGCGAAAGTGTGAACACGACGGTCTGGACATCAACCTCGGAGATGGACTTCCCGGGGAGAAACGGGATGAAATCCGCGACGGCTGGCAGAATACCCTCCCCGACCTGGTTGCGGATCTTTCCGAGTTCAACTTAATGTATGACACGCTCGAAGACTACATCAGTTCGATATAGACGAATCGTAGCCTGGGTAATACCTCTCCGGAGACGGATGGCTGCGTCTTCTCCGGATCTATGGTATATCTCGCCAACCATCGGGCGTTTGAAGAAATCCATAATGTGGACGATCCGGATTACGAAACGGTTGCGAACGCGATCATGCCGGACGGAGAGTCCCGAATCTGGAACAATGCAATTATGGAACTCGGCGGTGTCGCCTGCGGAAAGAAACCACGGTGTGACGAGGCAAGTTGCCCGTGGCGGGAGTGGTGTCACGCGTACCAGACCGGCGATTTCACCGCGCCGGAGGTTCCCACTCAGCCGAGCTTCGAGGGGAGCCGCCGACAGATGCGCGGGCGCGTGGTTAAGCTTCTTAACGAGCACGGCGAACTACAACTCGACACACTCGGCCATCGGGTCCGCGTCGATTACGCACCGGACGGCGAGTACGGCCGCGAGTGGCTGCGTGGACTGCTCGCCGACCTCGCGGACGACGGGCTGGTCGACATCGAAGACGGAAGCGAGGATACGATGGTTCGGCTCCGGAGCTGAATCGGTAACTCAGACGCCCCAGCGCAGACCGACCATCGTCCCGACGATTGCGATCATCAAGACGAGTTCGACGAGACTCAACATGCCGTACTTCTTGTTCAGCTCCGCGAGCCGCTCGTGGTCCGTGTCCTCGGCCGCGATTTCATCGAACATCCCGGCGGTAAACGAGTGGAGCGGACCGAACCCGAGCACGAGCAGCGCGACCGCGATAGCGAGTGCAGCCCACAGCGTCGGCGACGGCGACGCCCACAGTCCCATCATGGCCGCGAGTCCGATGCCCGAGCCGACGACGCCGACCGATATCGGCTCCATGAGGAGGTTCATCCGCGGGACGAACCCTTTCGCGAACTCGACGTTTGCTCCCTCCGAGAGCGACCCCATAACGGGACCGAGCACGACTGCACCCAACACCGCCGTCCCGAACCAGAACGCCCCGAGGAACAGGTGGACGGCGAACATGACCCGAACGTCTCCGGAGAGATACCCCACGACGGGGAGCGCGAGCGGAATCGCAACCGCGCCCGCGGCGAAGGGCCGGGACGCGGCGTCGGCCATCAGACTGTAGCGTTCGCGGCGACTCGTCGGTCGATGTGCGTCAGCAAGTGACATAATTCCCCACGACTGAACGACATATATCCGAGGGTCAAAAATCTTCGCCGAGCGAAGCGACGCCCGCTGTGGATAACAGCCGATATGTGTGGCGGCCCGACAGTGGGAGCATGGACACCGTTCGCGTTGCCGCGCTCGTCGGTGGCCTTCGCGAGACCAGCTACACGCGTCTCGCCTGCGAGCACGTTCTCGAGACGGCAGCCGGCTACAACCGCGTCGAGACCGACCTCATCGACTTACGGGCGTTCGACCTCCCGCCGTACAACCACGACCACGACGACCCCGGCGACAGTGCTGACCTGCTCGCGCGGGTCGAGCGCGCCGACGCCGTCGTCCTCGGGACGCCGAACTACCACGCCTCCTACTCGGGCGTGTTGAAGAACGCGCTCGACTACTGTGGGTTCGACGAGTTCGACGGGACGACCGTC
>Ga0209945_1000002_pt1 | contig 128103 bp, 139 predicted proteins | sample SalPonR2_A_D2_MG_FD_185703 | JGI IMG/M metagenome (GOLD analysis project Ga0209945, IMG submission 185703) | Salt pond soil microbial communities from South San Francisco under conditions of wetland restoration - Salt Pond MetaG R2_A_D2_MG... ...
CGCGAGGGGAAGACGAAGCCGGCGTCGAACTCGCCGAGCGAGCCGTCGAGCGGGAGCGTGCGCTCGGAGACGGGGACGTGTTCGGCGTGGATGTCGCGGTTGGCGAGCGGCTGGCGGATACGGGCGAGCGTCTCGGCGTTCGTCGCGACGGCGAGACGGATATCGGCGGGCACACTCGGGAGGAGGGGAGCGACCGGTATGAAATCGACGGCTCGGCGAGCCGACGGCTCACGATGTTGAGTGACGGCCCCGCCCGACCCACACGAAGCCCATCCACCGTGTACCAAGCGGCGGTCGGGTCGGGGTGGCCGTACCGACTCCTACCGCGAGCAGGGCAAAAAGTTGTGCTGTTTGTGGTAAGACAAGCTAGCTTGTTCTACAGGTCGTCGGGCGTCGGGACGCCGTCGTCGGTCACATCGAGGTCGAACTCGGCTTCGAGTCGCCGGATGCGGTCACGGATGTCGGCCGCGAGCTCGAACTCCAGATTCGCCGCCGCGTCGTCCATCCGGGCTTCGAGCGACTCGACCAGCTGTTCGGCCTCGTCTGTGGTGTCGGCCTCCAGATTCGCCGCGCCGCCGGTATCGGTCTTCGAGCCGGGGAGTGAGGTTTCACCCACCTCCTTGTCGATCGTCGTCGGCGTGTAGCCGTGTTCCTCGTTGTACCGCTCCTGAATCCGGCGGCGACGCTCCGTCTCCTCGATGGCATCGAGCATCGCGTCGGTCATCGAGTCAGCGTACAGGACGACCTTCCCGTTCTCGTTTCTGGCCGCCCGACCCATCGTCTGGACGAGCGTCGTCGTCGAGCGCAAGAACCCCTCCTGGTCGGCGTCGAGGATGGCGACGAGGCTCACCTCGGGGATGTCGAGTCCCTCGCGCAGGAGGTTGATACCGACGAGCACGTCGATGTTGCCGAGCCGGAGGTCCCGGATGATCTCGTGGCGTTCGAGGGTGTCCGTCTCGTCGTGCATGTACGCCACGTCGACGCCGGCCTCTTCGAGATACTCGGTGAGGTCCTCGGCCATGCGCTTGGTGAGCGTCGTGACGAGGGCACGCTCGCCGCGCTCGATGCGCTCGTCGATGCGGCCGAGTAGGTCCTCGACCTGTCCCTGCGCCTCGGTCACCTCGATTCGCGGGTCGACGAGGTGGGTCGGGCGGACAATCTGTTCGACGATTTGACTCGAGTGCTCGCGCTCGTAGTCGCCGGGCGTCGCGGAGACGTAGAGCCGGCGGTCGGTCTTCTCGGTGAACTCCTCGAAGGTGAGCGGTCGATTGTCGTACGCGGTCGGGAGCCGGAAGCCGTTCTCGACCAGCGAGTCCTTCCGGGACTTGTCGCCCGCGAACTGGCCCTTAATCTGGGGGAGCGTCTGGTGGGACTCGTCGACGACGGTGAGGAAGTCGTCCGGGAAGTAGTCGAGAAGCGTGTACGGCGGGTCCCCGCTCTCGCGGTCGGACATGTGCAGCGAGTAGTTCTCGATGCCCGAACAGTAGCCCGACTCCCGGAGCATCTCGAGGTCGAAGGTGGTGCGCTCCTCGATGCGCTGGGCCGCGACCAAGTCGCCCTGTCGCTCGAAGTAGTTGACGCGCTGTTCCATCAGCTCCTCTATCTCGCTCGTCGCCTCCTCCAGCGTCTGCTCGGGGATGGAGTAGTGTTCCGCGGGGTGAATCATCACGGCCGGCTCCTCGCTCTTGACTTCGCCGGCGACGGTGTCTACCTTGGTGAGCCGGTCGATTTCGTCGCCCCAAAACTCCACGCGGACGGCGTAGCGGCCGTACATCGGGAAGATTTCGACCGTGTCACCCCGCACCCGGAAAGTGCCCTGTTGGAAGTCCACGTCGTTGCGCTCGTAATTCAGGTCGACGAGCTCTGCGAGCAGTTCGTCGCGGTCGATTCGCTGGCCGCGGTCGAGTTCCAGCGACAGCTCGGTGTAGTTGCCCGGGTCACCGAGTCCGTAGATGGCGGAGACGGAGGCGACGACGATGACGTCATCGCGGGTGAGCAGCGACCGGGTGGCCGAGTGGCGCAGGCGGTCGATTTCGTCGTTGATGGAGAGCTCCTTGTCGATGTAGGTGTTCGTCGACTCGACGTACGCCTCGGGCTGGTAGTAGTCGTAGTAGGAGACGAAGTACTCGACGGCGTTGTCCGGAAACAGCGAGCGGAACTCCTCGTACAGTTGGGCGGCGAGGGTCTTGTTGTGGGCGATGACGAGCGTCGGCTGTTGGAGTTCCTCGATGGTCCACGCGACGGTGTTCGTCTTCCCGGAGCCGGTGACACCGAGCAGCGTCTGCTCGGTCGCGCCCGACTCGTAGCCGTCGGCGAGCTTTCGGATTGCGTCGGGCTGGTCGCCGGCGGGGTCGAACGGGGCGTCGACCCGAAACGGCTTCTCGGCGTCGGGACGGTCCGGACGCAGGGGCCCGGTCTCGGCGTCGCTCATTGTGCGAGCGTAGGCGTGGCGACTACTTCAGGGGTGCGGCCACGGCGGCCGGGGCGTTCTGTCGGTGAAGCCGATGACAGTCGACACGCCGAAGCTCGGACTCGGCGTGCAGCCGAGCTAACGGGCGTAGTTTTTTGTCCTCGGCCGGAAGCTATCGGGTATGCCATCGAGACCGCTCGCGGAGCTGAAAGCGCAGGTCGGAGACACCCACCGGACTGCGACCGACCTCGGGATCGAACGCGGAAAGGTCGCGGAGTTCGCCCGCGCCATTCACGACCCGGCCGACATCTATCTGGACGAAGCCGCCGCCAAGCAGGCCGGCTACGAGGCGATTCCCGCGCCGCCGACGTTCACCCGGACCGCGGAGTTCCCTCGCTACGTACCCGACGGCGAAGCGTTCAACCTCGGCTTCGACCCCGCACGCGTCATCCACGGCGAGCAGGCCTACGAGTACGAACGTCCGCTGTACGTCGGTGACACGCTTACCGGCGACACCACCCTGACGGACGTGTACCAGCGCGAAGGCGAAGGAGGCGGGACGATGACCTTCGCCGTGCTCGAAACCGCCTTCACCGACGAGGCGGGCGAGCTGGTGCTCACCGCGACCGGCACCTCGATAGAGACGGGACAGGCCATCTCGGAGGGAGACGAATGAGCACCGCCTACGCCGTCGGCGACACGTTCACCGAGACCACCGGTCCCGTCGACCGGGCAGATTTCGTGAAGTACGCCGGCGCGAGCGGCGACTTCAACCGCATCCACTACGACGAGCCGTTCGTCACCGACGCCGGCTACGACTCCGTCTTCGGACAGGGAATGTTCACCGCGGGCGTCGCCTCCGGGCTGGTGCGTGAGGTGTTCGGGCTCCACGCGCTCGCCGAGTTCGACACGCGGTTCATCGCGCAGGTGTGGCCCGGCGACACCCTCACCACGACCGTCGAAATCGACGCTATCGAGGACGGGAACGACGAAACGCGAATCGAGGCGTCCGTGACGGTGACGAACCAGGACGACGAGCCGGTCATCACGGGGAGTGCAGTCGCGGTTCAGTAAGCGGAACATCGAACACGCCGGCCCACCTACGGGAGGTATGAGCAGCAGCGACCGACACGTTGCGACCCTGCTTCCCTCAGCGACGGAGATCGTCTACGCGCTGGGAGCGGAGCCGGTCGCCACCTCACACGAGTGTGACCACCCGCCGGCAGCGGCCGGAAAGCCGAACGCCAACCGGGCGCGGGTCGACCCGACGGCCGAGGCCGGCGAAATCGACTCGCAGGTGCAGGAGGCCGACGAGTCCGGCGGCGTCTACGAGATTCGCGGCGACGTGCTCGCGGAGGCCGCGCCGGATATCGTCGTCTCGCAGGGCATCTGTGACGTGTGCGCCGTCGACGAGGTGCTCGTGCGCGAGGCAATCGAGGAGTACGAGCTCGACTGTGAGCTGCTGACGACGGACCCGCACTCGCTCGCGGACCTGTATCGCGACATCGAGCAGGTGGGCGAGGCGCTCGGTCGCGAGGAGCGCGCCCACGAACTCGTCGACCGACTCCGGTCGCGCGTGGCGGCCATCGAGTCCCGCGTCCCCGACCGCGAGCCGAAACGCGTCGCCGTCTTCGACTGGACCGACCCCGTGATGGTCGCCGGCCACTGGATACCGGGGATGGTGGAGCGACTCGGCAGCGAGTTCGGGTTACAGGAGCCGGAGGCCGCCTCCCGCCCGCTGGAGTGGGACACCGTCCGCGAGTACGACCCCGAGGTCGTCGTCGTCGCGCCGTGTGGCTTCGAGTTGGACCAGACCCACGAGAACCTGGACGACTTGACTGAGCGCGACGGCTGGAGCGACCTGGCCGCGGTACAAGACGACCGCGTCTACGCCGTCGACGGCCACAGCCTGATGAATCGGCCCGGTCCTCGGCTGGTGGAGTCGCTGGAGGCGCTGGCCTGGTGTCTCTACCCCGACGAGTTCGACCGACCCGCCGGCGACGCCGCCGAGCGGCTCTGAACATCGGATGCGACTCACCGACGAAGCTCGTGGGGCACTCTTTGCACACGCTCGCGAGGGACGACCCGAGGAGGTGGCCGGCGTGTTGGCCGGGCCGGACGCCGCGACGGTGACGCGCGTCGAGCGGGCGGAGAACGTCGCCGACGATCCCCGGCGACGATACGAACTCGACCCCGTGGAACAGGCCGAGATTCTCGATGCAGTGGAAACGCGGGGGGAGACGGTCGTCGGCTTCTATCACTCACACCCGCGTGACCCACCGGTCCCGAGCGCGACCGACGAGCGACTGGCGACGTGGGACGGCTACGTGTATCTCATCGTCTCGCCGGCGGCCGCGTCGCTCGGGGCGTACCGCTGGACTGGAGAGCGGTTCGAGTCGGTCCGACTCGACTAATTAGCTCGGGACCATACAGCGGGTGTGAGCGAGCCAGCCCCGATCCGTGCGGAGGTCATCCACGTCGTCGCGCCCGACGAGTTCAACGAGTACGAGCTACAACCGGAGCTGACCGAGCGCGCGGGAGGAAGGTATCTGCTCGTCTGTCGCAAGGGCGGCTCGCCCTCGTGGTTCGAGCGCGTGAAGATGTTCTTCCGACGGGAGGCCATCGAGGCCATCACGCTCATCAGCGAGGAGCCGCGCGAGGAGGGTGTCGATATCGACGTGACCGTGACTGAGACCGACCTCCACGGTGTCTACGAAGTCGTCTCGGAGGAGTGAATCGCACAGCTGTCGGTGTACTCTACCTCGCGGACGGAGTCGATACGGCCGCCACAGACCGGACAGTCCGGCCGGCGCTGGATGGGCACCTCGTCGAAGCTGGTGTCGCTGGCGTCATAAAAGAGTAAGCGACCGTCGAGCGTCTCACCGTACTCGAGTGCGAGCTTCAGCGTCTCGGTCGCCTGAATCGAGCCGACGACGCCCGGGAGCACGCCGAGGACACCCACCTCGGCACAGTTCGGGACCGTTCCGGGTTCGGGGGCTTCGGGGAACAGACACCGATAGCAGGGACCGTCTCCGCCCTCGAAAGTGGTCACCTGTCCCTCGAATCGGAGAATCGCGCCGTGGGTGAAGGGGACGCCGGCGAGCGTGCAGGCGTCGTTGACGAGATACCGCGTCGCGAAGTTGTCGGAGCCGTCGACGACGATGTCGTAGTCAGCGATAAGCGACTCGATGTTCTCGCTGGTGACGCGCACCTCGTGGGGTTCGACGGTCACGTCGGGGTTGAGTCGCTCGACGTAGCCGCGGGCGGATTCCGCCTTCGAGACCCCAACGTCGGCGTCGGCGTGGATAATCTGGCGCTGGAGATTCGACCGCTCCACGACGTCGTCGTCGGCAATCCCGAGCGTGCCGACGCCCGCGGCGGCGAGATACTGGATGATCGGGGAACCGAGTCCGCCCGCGCCGACACACAGCACCCGCGAGTCGAGCAGCGTCGACTGCCCCGCGGGCCCGATCTCGTCCATGATGATGTGTCTAGAGTAGCGGTCGAGTTGGGTGGCGTCAAGCGAGAGCGGCATACCTCGACTCGGGGCGACGACCACCTAAACGCGTCCCCGGAGGGAGATGCCGCCGTCGGGCCTTGTTTGAGCAGTGCCTCGCAGAGCGAATTCGTAGATGGATATAACCTTTTTGGATGGTTATTATGTACAGCCCGGTCTTACTGCCGAGTGGATTATGGTCCAACCAACGGATACGCAGTCGCTAATCTTGTGGGTCGGAACGGCCCTCATGGCACTCGGCACTGTCGCGTTCATCGCGATGGGCTGGGGGGAAAAGAACGAACGAAAACAGGAGTTCTACATCATCACAATCTTCATCACGGCCATCGCATCCGTGTCGTACTTCAGTATGGCAACGGGCTATGGTCTGATCGAGGTGCCGGTGGGTGGTGAGACGCTCGACATCTACTGGGCACGCTACGCTGACTGGCTGTTCACCACGCCGCTACTCCTGCTCGACATCGCACTGCTCGCGGGTGCAGACCGCAACACCATCGCGACGCTTGTCGGTCTCGACGTTGCGATGATTCTGACGGGTCTCGCAGGTGCACTCGCGCGCTCCAGCGCGCTGAACCGTATGCTCTGGTGGGGAATCAGCACTGCCTTCATGATTGCCGTGCTGTTCTTCCTCGTCCGCACGCTGAGCGGACAGGCAGCACGCCAGTCCAGCGCCGTCGCGGCGACGTTCTCGAGACTCCGCACGATGATTCTGGTGTTGTGGTCGCTGTACCCGGTCGTCTGGGTGCTCGGCACCGAATCGACCATCGGCGCACTGTCGCTCACACAGGAGACAATCGCCTTCGCCATCCTCGACGTGACGGCGAAGGTCGGCTTCGGCTTCGTCCTGCTGCGCAGCCGTGACGCACTGGAGGACGTTTCCACGTCCGCACAGGCAGCCGACTGACGCGCCACCGCGGACAGCCGTCTTTTTATTTCTTCCACGACGACCAGCCGTATGGCCGTTCCCTCGTATCTGGGGTTTCACGTCGTATTTCTGGCGCCGTTCCTGTTCATACTCCTGTTGTCAGTGTGGGTGCGCCGGCTCCGGCTTCCCCGCGCTCAGGTCCAGTGGGCCGGTATCGTCATTTTGGCCGCCATCGCGCTCACGTACACGATTCCGTGGGAGATTCTCCTCATCGGGAAGGGCGTCTGGTCGTACGGCGAGGGGGTCGTCCTGGCGCGGTTCGTCAACATCCCCGTCGAGGAGCTCCTCTTCATCCTCGTCCAGCCGTTCATTACGGCGCTGTGGCTGTATCAGTTCGTCGAGACGACCGACCGGCCGCTTTCGGTGTCGCTGGCGAACCGGCTGATGGGCGCACTCGCCGGAGTCGCGATTAGCGCCGTCGGCATCTGGCTGTATCTCGCCGGCGGCCAGACGACGTATCTGGGCGCGCTGCTCGGGTGGGCCGGCCCGGTGCTCGCGATTCAGTGGGCGTTCGGCTGGCCGTATCTGTACGAGCACGTGAAGACGGTCGGTATCGGTGTCGGGCTCCCGACGGTGTATCTGTGTGCGGCCGACATGGTCGCCATCACGCTCGGTATCTGGGAGCTGTCGCCGACGTACACGACGGGGGTGACGCTCGCCGGGCTCCCGGTCGAGGAGGCGCTGTTTTTCTTCTTCACGAACCTGTTCGTCGTCCAGGGACTTATACTCTGGCTGTGGGTGACTGACCGACTCGGCATCGACACCGCGCCATGACCCTGTTTCCACCCGACGGCGGCGAGGAGGCGGTCCGCCGGCTGACGCTGTGGCCGGGGTGGGTGTGTTGTGGCCTGCTCGCGCTCGTGTTCGCGTTCGACCCGCAAGTGCCACAGACGATTCAGCTGGTGCCGCTCGTCGTCTCCGTCGTCCTCGTCGGACTGCCACACGGCGCGATAGACCACCTCGTTCCCGGGCGGCTGGCGGCCGTCTCGACGGTACGCGGCGCGTTCGTCGTCGGGGGCGTGTATCTCCTTCTCGGCGTCGGCTACACGCTGGTGTGGTTTCTCGCGCCGGCGGTCGGGTTCGGCTCGTTCATCGTCCTGACGCTCGCCCACTGGGGGCAGGGGGACATGCACGCGCTCGTCGCCTTCGCCGGGGCGGCACACCTGCACTCGGTCCCACAGCGTGCCCTCGCTGCGGTCGTTCGTGGCGGCTTCCCGATGCTCGTCCCGCTGGTCGCGTTCCCCGCTCAGTACGAGCGCGTGGCCGAGCTACTCATCGCGCCCTTCGCCGGTGACGTATCGCTTCTCGCACCCGTATTCACGCCGGAGAGCCGACTCGCCGTCGGCGTGGGATACGGCGCGCTCGTTGCTGTCCACCTAGGCCTGGGTTACTGGCGACGGGTGGGCGACGGGTGGCGACGGGACGCCGGCGAGACGCTGCTGCTCGGTGCGTTCTTCCTGACGGTCCCGCCGCTGTTGGCCGTCGGTCTCTACTTCTGTCTGTGGCACGCACTCAGACACGTCGGCCGGCTCGCGCTGACCGACGAACCGTCCGTCGAGGCGTTCGCGACCGGCGACCTGTGGACGCCGCTCCGGCGGTTTGCGCGCCAGGCCGCTCCTCTGACAGCCGTCTCGCTCGCCTTCCTCGGAGTGTTTTATCTGCTGGTGCCGGAGCCACCGACGACCGCCGCCGGCTTCGTCGGGCTGTATCTCGTCTTGATCGCGGCGCTGACGCTTCCCCACGTCGGCGTGGTGGCGTGGATGGACGCGAAACAGGGGGTCTGGACGCGAGCCGTATCGGAACGTGCTTGAGGCGGACGGGAAAACCGTCGGTGTGAACGACGACCGGCTCCAGTTTCTGAGTCTGTATCTCGTCCGGTTCGCCGGCGGCTTCGGGCTGGCCGCCCTCACCACGCTCCTCCCGACGTACATCAATCTCTACGACCCGTCAGCGCTGTTGCTCGGGCTGTTCACGTCGGGATACACGCTCGCCTCGACGCTCGCCATCGTCCCGTTCGCGTGGGGTGGTGACGCCGGCGACAAACGGACGGCACTCGTCGTCGCAATCGGTATCGCGACGCTCGCGTACACGGCCTTCGCGTTCGTCTCCGGCTCGTGGCAGTTCGTCGGCGCGCGGGCGATGCAGGGATTCGCCGCGACGGGCGCGTCGCTACTCTCACTGTCACTCGTTGGCGAACTCGCGCCGACGGGAGGGCGCGCTAACCACATCGGGAAGGCGAACGCGGCGCGACTCGCCTCCGGTATCGTCGGGGCGCTGTCGGTCGGAGCACTATATGAGGTGTACGGCTTCCAGACGGTGTACGCGGTACTCGTCGCGCTGTTGGTGGTATCGATGGTGGCCGTCGTCCTGTTCGTCCGTCCCGACCCCGTCCGTATCGAGGGGTTCCCGTTCAGTTCGCTGTCGGTGAACGAACGGCTCCGGACGCTGACGACGTTCCGAGGCCAGTACGCGGTCGCCGTCACGCTCGTTCGGACGTGGGTCCCCATCTACGCCGGTGTCGAGGTCGCACAGGGCGGGCTGGCGTACGCGCCCTTCGCCGTCGGGGTCGTCATTACGGCCGAACGCGGAGCGAACATGCTGTTTCAGCCGTACACCGGCCGGCTCTCCGACAGGTTCGGTCGGGCCGCGTTCATCGCGCTCGGGGGCACAGGTTACGGGGCCATCGCTCTCGCGGTGCCGTTTACACCCGGCGTCGGGTCCGTGCTCGCGCTCCCGCCCGGCATTCCGGGGATGGAGTGGCTGGCAGCGACGGCTCCCGTGAAGTGGGTCGGCGTCGAGGCCGCGGTCGCGGGACTCGGCAACCTCTCGCCGGCGTTTCTCCCTCTCATCGCGTGTAACGCACTGTTGGGTATTGCTGACGCCTTCCGCGAGCCGGCGAGCATGGCGCTGTTCGCGGACGAGGGCGAAAACACCGAAGGGGGCGGCGTCGCGTCTTCGTTCGGGATTCGGGAGTTCGTCTGGCGGCCCGGCTCCATCGGCGCGCCGTTCGTCGGCGGCTGGCTCCAGACCAACGTCGGTATCGACTGGGTGTTCTATCTCGGCGGCGGTGCTGCCTTCGCTGCGGTCGCTGTCTTCGTGCTCGTGCTGGCAAGCCAGCACGGCGCAGGCGCGCTCCGCCGGTGGTAGCTCACTCGTCGTCGAAGTCGATAGCCGTGGAGTTGATACAGTAGCGTTTGCCCGTCGGCTCCGGGCCGTCCTCGAACACGTGGCCGAGGTGGCCGCCACACTCGGCACACACCGTCTCGGTTCGGGTCATCCCGAGCGAATCGTCCTCGCGGAACTCGATTGCGCCCTCAACGGCATCATAAAATGAGGGCCAGCCAGAGCCGTCCTCGTCGAACTTCGTGTCCGAGTCGAAAAGCAGCGCGCCACAGCCGGCACATCGGTAGGCTCCGTCGTCGTCCTTACCGATGTACTCGCCGGAGAACTTCGGGTCGGTCCCCTCCTCGCGCAGAATCTCGTACTCCGCTTCGGTGAGTCGTTCACGCCACTCTTCGTCGGTTTCTGGGATGTCGCTCATACCCGGTGTACGTGTTCGAGTTGCTTGGGTTCGGGGGATGGGACGTAGTAGCAAGCGGTACGCTGAATACTCCCGGTGTACACGGGCGAGTATGCGAACAGAGGAGACGATCCGCGAGCGAATCGCCGCGCTCGAAGCCGAGTACGACCGCCACGACCCGCCAGTCTCGCAGTTGGAAGACGAAACGGAGGTGGCGCTGTTGCGCGCCATCGAAGAACTAGAGTGGGTCCTCGAAGAGTTCGACGACGAGGATTTCACCCGGTAGTTACTCGATGTGGCCTTCTTCGCGGAGTTGCTGGGCGTCTTGCTCGTCGTAGCGCCACTCGATGTCGCCTTTGCCGTCCTGCCAGTCCCACGGCTCGATGAGCACCACGTCGCCCTCGTTGATCCACGTCCGGAAGCGCATCCGGCCGGGGATACGGCCCATCCGTTCTTTCCCGTCTGCACACCGAACCTCGACACGCCCGCCGCCCAGCATGTTCGTCACGACGGCGAACTGCTGATTCTCGTCGGGCATCCGTAGGGGCTTGCGCCCGCCACTATCGTCACTCATTGTCGATTGTACAGTGTCCAGCCTGATAAAGCGGTTGTCTCTGGTGCGAGCGCGGTATCGCGACACGTCACCGCGACGCGAACACGAACGGTCCGACCGCGAGGGTAACCGGCAGCGTCGTGAGATGTGCAGTCGTCCCGGTCGTCAACACTGTTCGTCGTCTATCGTCTCAATATCCATCAGGACAAGCGTATTTCCGGGTCCACACCGACGGAAGGAGGACCAACACGCATGGCTAGTTGGTGTTCAAAAAAGACTCCAAAGACAGATTAGTTTGCCGGACTAGGGAGTCTCGCTGGTTGCGAGCGTCTGAGAGGTGTCACCGTTGTCCGGTGCCCAGATGACGCTGACCTCGTCGTCGGAGCTAACTTCGCTTTCAGAGATCTCTGCGTTGGCGGTATCGGTTGCGCTAGTGATGTCAACTATCAACTGTGATCCACTCGTGACTGAGCTGTCGGCTCCAGCACCTCCAGCAGTCCAGTCAACTGAGTTACCTGCGACGTTCACGCCCAGTGCGCTAGCAGGAATCGTACATAAAAAGAGTGTGTCAGGGTTTCTGAAGGGGCCCGAGGAAAGGTCGAGACACTGGGACACGGAGTCGCGTCGAACCGACGGCCGAGCGGTTCAGTCGTCGCGTTCGTCCCTGCAAAAACTGGATGGGCCCTGTCGGATTTGAACCAACGACCGCTCCGTTATGAGCGGAGTGCTATACCAGACTAAGCTAAGGGCCCTTATTCGTCGTCGGCAGGCAGCGAACTTCAGCGTACCGAATCAGCAGACGGAGACGCCACCTCCAGGGCTCGAACCTGGGACAACCACGTTAACAGCGTGGTGCTCTACCAACTGAGCTAAGGCGGCTCACTCTCACGTAGCGCGATTTGCAAGATAGGGCTTTCGCTTCGGAACGGACACCGACACGGGTTTCACAACCGCCGCCGAAGCCGGGATATGACAGACACGTCGGTCGAGACGGTCGTTGAGCGGATCCACGACCGCGTGACCCCAACCGACGACGAACGCGAGCGGCTCCACGCCGTCGCTGACCGACTCCGCGAGCGTGCACGCGACGCTATCACCGACCTCGGAATCGACGCCGACGTGCGACTCGTCGGCTCCACCGCACGCGAAACGTGGCTCGCCGGCGACCGCGACATCGACCTGTTCGTCCGGTTCCCGCCGAAGCTCTCGCGGGTCGACCTCGAACGCTACGGCCTGCAGGTGGGCCACGCCGTCGTCCCCGACGGCCACGAGGAGTTCGCCGAACACCCCTACGTCAAGGGGGAGGTCGAGGGGTTCGCCGTCGACTGCGTCCCCTGTTTCGCCGTCGAGTCGGCGGGCGACATCCAGTCGGCCGTCGACCGGACCCCGTTCCACACGGAGTATCTGGAGGATCGATTGGACGACGATCTCCGGGGGGACGCCCGCGTCACGAAAGCGTTCCTGAAGGGCATCGGCGCGTACGGCTCTGACCTCCGGACCCGTGGCTTCGCGGGGTATCTCGCGGAGCTGCTCGTCTTAGAACACGGGGGGTTCGTCCCGCTCGTGCGCGCTGTGGTGGACTGGAACCCACCCGTCAGCTTCGACCCCGAAGCCCACGCGACCAGCAGTTTCGAGGACAGCCTCGTCGTCATCGACCCGACGGACCCCGACCGCAACGTCGCCGCTTCGCTCGCTCCCGAGAACCTCGCACGGCTCATCCACTACAGCCGCGACCTGCTCGCCGACCCGCGGGAATCGCTGTTCGAACCGCGGCGCGTCGACCCGATTGACGCCGAGGCGGTCCACGCTGTCGTCGAGGAGCGTGACACCCACCCCGTTGTGGTCCGGTTCGACGCCCCCGACATCGTCGACGACCAACTCTACCCACAGTTGGAGAAGTCACTGTCGGGACTGGAGTCGGAGCTTCGACGCCGGGGCTTTGCTCCCCTGCGGTCGACCTGTGTCGCCGACGAGACCGCGGCCCTGCTCGTCGAGTGTCAGATTGCGAAGCTGCCGGCAATCGAACGCCACGAGGGACCGCCGGTGGGCGTGCGCGACCACGCTGAGGGGTTCTACGACGCCTACGCCGATGGACCGGAGACCGGACCGTATCTCGCTGGGGACCGGTACGTCGTCGAGCGCGAGCGCGACTACCGGACGCCCGAGGCGTTCGCCGAGGACGCTCTCTTCTCGGTCGCACTCGGACCGGCAATCGAGCGTGCGCTCGACGACGGCTACACCGTCCTCGCGGCGGGAGAGGTTGCTACGCTCGCGGCGGAGTTCGGCTCGGAGCTTCGGGAGTACTTCTATCCGCACGTGTAGGGGGGATCTCATTAACGTCGGTGACAACACAGTGGCGTATGGCTACGCCGGTCGAACAGTCCCGTGACCTCTTGGACGTAGAGCCACCACAGCGGACGGTCGTGGTCCACGACGGCAGGACACCGGTCTACCGCGATTCGTGGTTCGTCGTCCACACCGGCACCGACACCCCGGCTGCGCTCTTATGTCTCCAGACGGATGAAAACGAGTGGGACGGGCTGTGGACGTTCGACCCGGCCCGCGTCGACGCCGTCGAATCCGTCGCCGCGACCCTCTAGAGGTCGTGAACCTCTCGCACGTCGTCGATTGTCGAGCGACCGCGTGCGGCGACTTCTTCCTCGTTTTCGGCCGGCGTGTAGCCGTCGAAGACGCTGTTCACCTTCCGGACCGACTCCGAAAGCGCCTCCAGCCCGTAGCCGCCTTCGAGGACGAACGCCAGCCCTGCACCACACCGGTCCGCGAGGTCGATCATCCGGTCGGTGAGCAGCCCGTATCCCTCGGTGGAGACGCGCTGGCGGGAGATGGGGTCTTTCCGGTGGGCGTCAAAGCCCGCAGAGACGAACAGCAGGTCCGGGTCGTACTGCTCGAACGCCGGCGTGATGGCCTCATCGATCGCGGCGAGATACTCCGCGTCGCCACAGCCGCCCGGGAACGGGATGTTCATCGTCGTCCCCTGTCCCTCGCCGGTGCCCGTCTCGCGGAGGTCGCCGGTTCCGGGGAACAGCCCGCGCTCGTGGGTCGACACGTAGAACACGTCGGGGTCGTCCTCGAAGATGTGTTGGGTACCGTTGCCGTGGTGCACGTCCCAATCGAAGACGGCGACACGGTCCACGTCGTCGCGTTCGAGCGCGCCCGCGGCCGCGACGGCGACGTTGTTGAAGAGACAAAATCCCATGGCGTCGTCGGCCTCGGCGTGGTGGCCGGGAGGGCGACCGACCGCGAAGGGCGTCTCGCGTCCGCCGTCGCCGTCGAGGGCAACGTCACCTGCCCACAGCGAGAGGCCGGCGGCGGCGCGGGCCGCCTCCCAACTCGCCTCGACCGCGACGGTGTCGGCGTCCCACGTGCCGCCGCCGTCGGCACAGAACTGTTCGAGTTCGTCGACGTAGTTCGACTCGTGGACGGCGAGAATCTCCTCGGCCGAGGCGAGGCGTCCCTCCTCGTAGGCGACGCCGTGCTCCTTCGAAAGTCCGCGCTTGATGGCCCGGAGCCGGTCTGCGCTCTCGGGGTGACGAGCGCCGGTGTCGTGGCGGAGACACACCTCGCGGTAGCCGAATCTCATCCGTAGTACGGCTGGAGTTCGAAGTACGTGGCCACGTCGGCCTCCTTGACTGTCCGGCGTGCGGCGTGGCGGGTGAGCACCGCGGCCGCCGCCGCGACGGTGTCGGCAAACGACTCCAGTTCGGCTGCGAGGGCGACGCGGGCGTCCTTCGAGACGCGATACCGGTCGTCGATATCGAGTCGGGCGATGCGGTCGACGGGGGCGATGGGGAGTTCGAGTTCGGGGTCCGACGACGCCTCGAACGCGAAGTCCTCGACCATCAGGGTCTTGCGCCCGTCGGCGGTGGCGTGCTCTGCGGCAGTCGTCGCCAGCGCCGCGCCGCGTTCCTGAATACGGGCGGCCAGTTCGGCGGCCGCCTCGGCGCTCACGCGAAGCTCTCCCGCGTTCCGACGAATGATGGTATCTACCGGAGCGAACGGTAGCTCGACGCTCATACTATCCAAGAGTGAGCGAGAGTGTCTTAAAATCCCGCTTTTCGGGGTTACTCCCCGGCCTCGATGCGGTTGGCGTCGCGCTGTTGGGCGCGCTCGATGAACTCGTCCGGGAGTTCGTCGATTTCGCCCGCCTGCACGCCCCACAGGTGCGCGTACAGTCCGTCCTCGGCGATGAGGTCGTCGTGGCTCCCGCGCTCGACGATTCGGCCGTCTTCGAGCACAATGATCTTGTCCGCGTCCTTAATCGTCGAGAGCCGGTGGGCGATGGAGAACGTCGTCCGGTCCGCAGTCAGCCGGTCGACCGACCGCTGGATGAGCATCTCCGTCTCCGTGTCCACGTCGGAGGTCGCCTCGTCGAGGATGAGGATCTCGGGGTCTTTGAGAATCGCGCGGGCGATAGAGATGCGCTGGCGCTGGCCGCCAGAGAGCTTTACGCCCCGTTCGCCGACCTCGGTGTCGTACCCCTCCGGCAGGTTCGTGATGAACTCGTGAGCCTCGGCCGCCTTCGCGGCCTCGACGACGGACTCGCGGTCGGAGTTGAACGTGCCGTAGGAGATGTTCTCCTCGACCGTGCCGTAGAACATGAACGTGTCCTGGCTGACGTAGCCGACCTGCCGGCGGAGACTCGGAATCGTCACGTCGCGCAGGTCCTTCCCGTCGATGGTAATCGACCCCTCGTCAACGTCGTACATCCGGAGTAGGAGCTTGAGAACCGTGGATTTCCCCGCACCGGTCGGGCCGACGAGCGCGAGCGTGTCCCCGCCGTCGACCTCGAAGCTCACGTCCTCGACGATCGTCTCGGTGTCGTCGTAGCCGAAGGACACGTCGTCGTAGACGACCTCGCCGTCGGAGACGACGAGTTCGTCGGCGTCGGGGTCCTCGACGATGCGGGAGGGTTCGTCCATCAGCCCGAAGATGCGCGCGGAGGAGGCGTACGCGCGCTGGTACATGTTGATAATCTGTCCGAACTGGGCCATCGGCCAGATGAACCGCTGTGAGAGGAGGATGAAGGTGACGAACTCACCGGCCTGGAGGTCGCTGGTGAACGGGCCGACGCCGTCACCGATCACCATCAGGCCGCCGATGAAGAAGGTGAGCACGAAGCCGACGCCCGCGAGCATCCGCAGCCCGGGGAAGAACTTGATCCGCGTGCTAATCGCGTCCCAGTTGGCGTCGAAATACCCCTGTGACACGTCCTCGACTCGGTCGGACTCGAACGTCTCCGTGTTGGAGGTCTTGATTACCTGAATGCCGCCGAGGTTGTTCTCCAGCCGGGAGTTCACCTTCCCGACCGACGAGCGCACGTCGGCGTACTTCGGCTGGATGGTCTTGATGAAGTAGTAGGTGAACACGCCGATGAGCGGGACGATAACGAGCGTGATCATCGCGAGCTGCCAGTTGACCGCGAGCAGGATGATCGCGATACCGACGACCATGACCCCGAGCCGGAACGCGGAGTTCATCCCGTCGTTCAAGAATCGCTCCAGGCGATTCACGTCGTTTGAGAGGATGGACATCATCTCGCCGGTCTGCTTGTCGGCGAAGAAGTCCATGTTGAGCCGCTGCATCTTGTCGTAGGTGTCCGTCCGAATCTGGTGTTGGATGTGCTGTGAGAAGGCGTTCCACCCCCAGTTGCGCGAGTAGTGGAAGGCCGCACCGCCGAAGAACGCAAAGGCGATGATGCCGACGGTGAAGTAGAGTTGTCCCTGTTCCGTCGCCGGTATCCACGCATCGGGGACGAGAAACAGCGAGTACTCTCGGTCGCCCGCACCCTGCGCCTCGAAGATGGCGTCAACGGCCACGCCCAGCAGAATCGGCGGCAGGAGATCGAGCGCCCGGGCGACGATACTGGAGAAGACACCGACCACGAACGCGACCTTCTTTTCTGCACCGTACTGCAAGAAGAGCCGCCGCATCGGATTCTCGGCCTTCTCCCGTTGTTCCTCGAACGGGTCGTCTTCGTCTTCGACAGCAGAAACTCCCATTGTACGTTCGTGGCTACTCGCGCGCAAAAGCGTTCGCCAAAGTCAGATTCGGTAAGCAAACTGATAGAGAGGCGTTACCACTCACCGATGTCGACTCGGTCGCCTTCCGCCACGTCGTGGCGCGTCGTCCACTCGTAGTTCACTTCGAGGACGTACTGGCCGTAACCGGGGTACTCGTACTGCTCGCCGTCCTCGCCGTCGGGCGGTTCGGGCGCGTGATGAATCGTCGTGATTCGCCCGTCGCTGTCGATGTAGATGATGTCGATACCGAAGTCCATCCCGCGCATGACGTAGGTTCGGTCAGCGGGAGCGTTGTACGGGAACAACATCCCCCTGTCTTCGGGGAGTGACGCTGTTTTCGATAGCCCGGTGATTTTTTGATCGCGCGTCTCTGCGACCGCCACTCTGACCGACCCGAGCGTGGCGTTCGTCTCGCCGTCGCGGACGGTGACCGGCGTGCGCGCGTACCCGTCCGCGTACGGGGTGCTCGTCGCCGTCGAGTCGTCCGCCGGCGTGGCTGTCGGGCCGGCGACGGGCTGGTAGCCACCGGTCGTCAGAAGCGGGGTGAACAGCCCGGCGGCATAGCCGACGACCGCCAGCGCGAGGAGGAGCCCGAGCGCGGGGAGAATCTGTCGGCGATTCATATCCGGAGGTGGGAACGAAGGAGGCTAAGCGTTCCGCCGCCGGTGAACGCAAGGCCTATTCGCGCGGGTCGATTTCCGTCAGATAGCGGGTTCGTGGTCTAGTGGTATGACGCCTCCCTTACAAGGAGGAGATCGGTGGTTCAATTCCGCCCGGACCCACTGAGTTCTCGCGGTGACTGCGACGAACGGAGTGAGGAGCCAGCACCGCGTGTGCGAAGCGCCGGACGGAATTGAAGCAGGGAAGACGCGCGCAGCGCAGCGAGCACGTCTTCCCGTGGTTCACATTCCGCCCGGACCCCGTTGTCTTCGACAACGCCACTCTCGTTACTTGGCTCAGGACACAGCACCACACTGTTTGCTCTGATTTCAACAGCGACAGCACCACTCTCGTTGCTTGGTCTAGGGAACAGCACCGCAACCGCACCGCGCGCTCGCGTATCGCTTCGCTCCCGCCCGCTGGTCCGCGGTCTTCGACCGCTCTCCCAACCCTTCCCCAGACTGCACACGCGCGCTGGGGCGCGCGGCGCGGTAGGCCACCGCCTCGGTTGCTCGGTCGACCGGCTTGCCCACAGCGATTCTATCGCGGATGGAAACGCTTTTTCACGCCCGTCGTGTCGTTCGAGTTGAGCCGCCTTAGCTCAGACTGGGAGAGCACTCGACTGAAGATCGAGCTGTCCCCCGTTCAAATCGGGGAGGCGGCATATTCTGAACCTGCGAGCGTAGCGAGCAGTGAAGAAGCAACGCCGAGCCGATTTGAGCCTGGAAGTCGCAGCGCGAACGAAGTGAGCGACCGTCTTCCTTCGTTCAAATCGGGGAGGCGGCATTCCTTTTCGGCGCCGATTGGATTCGCAATACGGCGTAGGGATTCGACCCTATATCACCGTGTTTCCCCGCGAGATTTGAACCGGCCACAGCACGCACCCCTGTACCGTCGGGCGCTTCACTGCGTTGTGCGTGCCGTGGCCGTTTCAGTCCTTCCCCTATTCCGAGAAGAATTACGGAGTATAGCACCCCCAGCGTGCCAATTTCGAGTCTTGAGGCAAAGCATTCACCACGACAACTATGAGAGACGCGTGACGCCTGCGTGCAAGCGCTCGTTAACTAATCGAGGGGATTGGGGCGCTACTTGTAGAAGGCTCTCTAACGGCTTGAGCGAGTTCGAGAACAAGGCCGTGCGCTCTCTATCCTAACATACTGTTCTCTCGCGGTCGTCTCGCGGCTGTGGGCGGCGGCGAGTCGGTATGACGACCTTGACTGGAATCGACGTTAAGCGGTTGATTCACACCCATTATCAGTCGAACTGTTGAATTTCACGATGTTGCTCAAGAAACATCGGATGGGGATGTGCCTCTTCGTTTTCCGGAAGTCGTAACCACCGCCCCTCAAGTTGCTTGAGTTCGTGGTAGCCGTTCTTGTCGGTGGCCTCGGCTACGATAATTTCGTGGTCGTCGGTGAACGACAGCCACCCGGAATCGAACGCCCAATGATGAAACTTACACAGGGCAATGCCGTTCCGAATGTCGTCGCTTCCGCCCTCTGAATGAGGGAAGATGTGAGCCGCCTCTACCTCGGGATTCCCGTCAGGCGACTCGCGTTGACTCCCACAGACGGCACAGGTGTTGTCGTAGGCGTCCCGGACTAATTCTCGAAACGCGCTGTCACGTGCTTTTCGACGTGTCTCAACGAACTCTGTATCGTCTTCGGTTAGTTCTGGTTCCGACTCAACCGCTTGTGTCAACTCGGATTTCTCTTCCTCAATCTCTTCCGGTGACGGCTCTCCGCTATCCGATTTGAGGATTAGGGATTCAAGCGACCCATGCTCTTCGCGGATGTTGGATACACGGTCGTCCGCAACACGGGTGAATCCTTGAACGACTTGCCGACTTTCGTAGCCTACCATATCCCATACTATCTTAATCGGGGAAACGCTATGCGTGAAATTTTCAACCGTGAAGAGGTATCGGCTCTCGGGATTGTTCCATAACAGTTCCCCAACATCGGAGTTCTCGAATGTACGACCAACAGTACCACCAGCGAAGAACTCGCCAGCGTGGTAGAAGAGAAGACAATCATCAGGACTCATTTGGTCGATTGCCGATTGTTTCTTGTCGCCGTCGGTTTCGGTCGTCCCCCAAATCCGGAGCCGGTCTAATCCTTCTACTTGTGGGGGTACGTTCTCATACTGATGTAAGTCGTGCGGCTCTTCGACCGAGTTCTCAAACCTCTCTCGCCAATCGTCGTTCACCGGAATGAGATACAGCCCGAGAGTGTGGGTGTCTACAGCCCCTGTGTCATCTGTTTCGACAGGGAGAGACAAGCCTGTAGAATTTTTCAATTGAATCTCTCTGATTTGGTAAGTCCCCTCGTCATCAAGAAATTCCACCTCACCATGGTCGCGCAATCGCTGTAGCAACTGTCTGATTTTGGCTCTCACATGGTCGTTCTCGGGGAACTGTTTTGCCAGCCGGGATTCAGAAAAATCGTATATATCATGTAGAGTAACGGTATCTTCGGCGCGTTCTTCACGATACCGTTCAAGTTCTAACCTCATGGCGGTGAGCCAATCTATCTCTGGTGGACTACCCATATTCGGTATTGTTACAGGTGTGCGTCATTACCTTTCGGCTACATACCGGTCGGAGTACAATGAGTGAACCGGCATCAGCCGCTCGTAGAACTGTCCGAGCGCGGCGTCCGAGATGTCGTGAAGCGGACTGCCGAGCGTGCGGCGGAAGCAACTGGGGACGACGACTATCGGTACGTCTCCAGCCACGACCTCCGCCGGCGGTTTGCGCAGCGCCTCCTTGTAGAGAAGCAGGTGAATCCCCGCGTCGTGATGCAGGTTGGTGGTTAGGACTCGTTCCAGGCCATCGAACCGTATCTGAATGCACCGACACCTGACGTTGTGAACGATGCCTTCGAGGAGGCCGGTCTCGCATGAGCGAAGACGACGTCGATCCCGAGAACCCCCGCCCGGAAGGACACTACCCACGGTTTCGAGATAATAAGTGGCACTACGTTCCCGACGAGCTGGCTCAGACAATCTCGCTTGGGCCGGCCGGTGACGGTGAGCAGGGCCAAGACTGGGTGCTGACGTTCACTCCTGAACGGCGCAACAAGGACGACCGCGAAAAGGTGCTAGTCCGGCTGACGCCCCGAGCGTTGCACGAGCTGTACATCGAGACAAAGAGCCTCTCAACTGACCAGCGGATGCAGAGAGACACGATGACACCAGCCGACGGCGACGAGGAGAGGCCCACCTTGCGGCGGCGACTGCTCCAAGCGGGCGAGAGAGCAGAGTAGTCGCACTCACCGTCGAACGGCGCTGGATTACGACTCTCCGAGCGTCGCGGCGAGAATCCCGGCCGTCTGTCCGACGGCGACGAGGACAGTTCCACCGGTGGAGACTGCTTCCCACGTGAGTCCGGCGAGTGCGGCGATGTCGGCGGCCGCGAGGAAGGCGACCGTACCGGCGGCCGCGAGGAAGCCACCGAGAGTGTGTACACGCGCGTATGCCGCGTCGAACCGGCCGGTGAAGACCAGCCCCATCGCGGGCAGGAGCATCCACCCGGCGACGGCGAGGCGGGCGACTTGTGGCTGTGTCGCCGTGACGGCGTACAGTCCCACGGCGGTCAGGAAGAAGCCACCGACGACCACCGCGAGCCACGCCCGGAGCACGCGGGACTGGGCCATCTCGCGAGCCGACAGCAGGGCAAACAGCGCGAGCAGCGTCGCCATCACGCCGAGACCGATGGCGACGGTCCGGGTCGAAATCCACCCGCGGGCGGCCGCGAGGGTGAACAGCCACGCGAGCGGGACGAGACCAGCGGGGGCGGTAGCGCGGAGCCGACGAAACATGCCCGATACTCCGGGAGGGAGGGACAAGAGAATACCTCACACAGTCTGGGACGTGAATCCGCAGCCTTATACGTGGGTAGACAGAGACTGGAGTATGGCACAAGGTAAGGTTGATTTCTTCAACGACACCGGCGGCTACGGCTTTATCGACACCGAGGACGCAGACGAGGACGTGTTCTTCCACATGGAGGACGTCGGCGGTCCGGACCTCGAAGAGGGACAGGAAGTGGAGTTCGACATCGAGCAGGCCGAGAAGGGCCCGCGCGCGACGAACGTCACCCGACTCTAAACTGACGACTTTCTTCGTTTTTTTACGCCGACCAGCCGCGGCTCACGCCAGCAGGTCGGTCCCGCGATAGTAGTGACACAGCTCCAACCCCGTTGCGTCCGTCTCCGGATCCGCCGGGAGCGTCCGCAGCGGCTCGCTTCCGGGTCGAGCGGTGTACGCGAGCGCGAGCGCATCCAGCACCGCCTCGATGTTGACCGGATGACCGGCGACGGCCTCCGCGGCCGACTGCACCGTCGGCGGCGCGTCGTGGTCGAACTCCGCGAGCGCGCGCATCCGCTCCGCGTAGCCGCCCGCGTGGCGACGGTTGTACTCCAGCGGCTCGCCGGCGAACGCGCGAAAACAGAGTTCCGGGTGTGACTCGCCGAACACCGCACGCGTCTCGGGGACCTCCTGCAGCAGTTCATCGACCGCGGCAATCGGTTCGCTGGCGGCGAAGGCCGCCTCCGAGAGCGACTGCCCGGTCTTGCGCTCCATCACCCGGGTCGCGGCCGGATACCGTCGCTTGCGCGTCGCCTCCCGAACGGGCGGCGTCCGGACCTCACCGGCCTGTGGACCGACGACGCGTCTGGTGAGTTCATCCGGCTCACGCGTCGGGTCACCCTCCTCGATGAGCCCGATCGGTACGTCGACGAGGATGCGCTCTGCCGTCTCTTCGAGATCACCCCACAGTTGCCCGATTTCGGCGTACACCGTCGTGGACTCGTAGCCGTCGGCGAAGACGACCGCCACCCAGCCCTCGCGCGTCCAGCGTCCCCCGACGAACCGTGTCATACCCTCTACTCACGGCCCGCCGGACAAAAAATCGAGTCGGACGTGTGTCTGACTAGCCGAGCCGCGCCATCTCGTCGACCGAGAGGCCGATGTCGCCGGCCGCGACGTTGGCTTCGAGGTGGTCGACGCTCGACGTGCCCGGAATCGGGAGCATCACGTCAGAGCGGTGGAGCGTCCACGCCAGCGCCACCTGATACCGAGAGGCGCCGTGTGCGTCGGCGATATCGTCGATTCCGTCGACCTCGTCGAGGTCGCCCGCCGCGAGCGGGAACCACGGGATGAAGCCGATATCGTACTCCTCGCAGGCGTCGAGGACGCGCTCGTCCTCGTCGGGCCGGTGGGCGACGTTGTACTGGTTTTGCACCGTGGCGATGTCGACGATGTCGCGGGCCGTCTCTAACTGCTCGACGGTCACGTTCGAGAGACCGACGTGGTCGATGAAGCCGTCGTCTTTCAGCTCCGCGAACGTCTCGACGGACGCCTCGAAGTCGGTGTCCGGGTCGGGCCGGTGGAACTGATACAGGTCGATGGTGTCGACGCCGAGTCGATCGCGGGAGACGAGCACCTGATTCCGAATATAGTCTGGGTCGCCGTGGGGAATCCAGTCGCCGCCCGACTCCCGCAGGAGTCCAGCCTTCGTCGCGACGACGGCATCCTCGGGTGCGCCCGCCTCTCGGAGGATGCGCTCGCTCGTCCCCGGCCCGTAGGAGTCTGCCGTGTCGATGAAGTCAACGCCGAGTTCGAGCGCGCGCTCGACGACCGCGCGGGCGTTCGCCTCGTCGTCCGGCCGGCCGATTATATCCTCACCGCAGAGCCGCATCGCACCGAAGCCGAGTCTGTTCACCGTCAGGTCGCCGCCGATATCGAAGGTGTCCACGCGTGAAACTCACTCGCGAGCGGCAAAGGTGAATCGCCCGGCGAACCTAACACACTAGCTGAGTCACGTAGATGTGGCCGTTCGCCCGCACCAGTCCGATACCCTGGCGGCTGGCGTCAGCGTCGAGCAGCGTCTCGCGGTGGGCGGGCGAATCGAGCCACTCTTCGACCGTTCGCTCGGCGTAGGTTCCCTCTGTGACGAGCAGTCCTCCTTGCTCGGTGTAGTAGATGTTCTCCGCCGCGTAACACTCGATTCCGAACCGCTGGAGCCGGTCTGCCGGCGTCGAGCCGTTGGGCGCGACGTGGTCCACGTAGTCCTGTCTGGCCATGTCCGCGCTGTGTGCTCGTGCCACCTGCGCGAGCGAGGCGTCTCCGGCCAGCGGCTCCAGTCCGCGCTCGCTTCGCACCTCGTTCGTCTCGGCGACGATGCGCGATTCGGCCCGTGACTCGTCGAAGGTGAGCGGGGCGGTCGTCGCAGCCAAGACCGCGGTCCCGGCGAGCGCGACGGCGACGACGGCGAGGACGCCGACCGCCACCCGCCGCGGGTTCGAGCGGTCGGTTCCGCCCGTCGCGCTCGACTCGGTGTCGGCGCGGCCGACGTCGGGGTTCGTGTACCACCGGTCGCTGTCGCTTTCGACGCCGGGACAGTCGTGGGCCGATGGGTCGCGGTGCGTCTCACACACCGGCGTGCCACAGTGGACGCAGGCGTCGCTGACGGAGACAGAACTCCCGCAGACCACACACTCGCTCACGGGTCGAACAGCCCGGCCACGTCGTCCTCGCGGGCCTGTCTACGGGTGACGTGCTGGTCGAGTCGGTGAACGATGACGCCCCGTCGCTCCCCGTGGAGGAAATCGAGCACGAGCGTGACGAAGGGACTGCTCGGCTCGCCGGGGAGGTCGGCGAGCGCGAACTCAGCCCCCGCTTCCAGCAGGTCGGCGTCGTAGCCGGTCGCCTCCGCGACCAGTGGAGCAGCCACCGCAATTGCCGGGTACTGGAGGTCGCGCACGTCGAGCCGTTGCCCGGCGTAGGTGAGGTCTGGCGGGCGTGTGCCTTCGACTCGGTCGTAGTCGTCGCGACAGGCAGTGAGCCACGCGCGGACGGGCGCGAGGTCGATGTCGCCGTCCTGTCCGTCGAGGTACTCGAGCGCGCTGTCGGCGAGTCCCTGTGCTCCCTCGCGGTTCCCGGTCGTGACGTGGTGGGCGGCGGCGGCAAACTGGATGAGTCCCTGCAGGTAGTCGCGGCGGTCGCCGGTCGCCTCGCGGTAGGGCGGTTCCCACGCGTCGTGGGCTGCGTGGTAGTGGCCGGCGTTGAAGACTGCGACCCCGGCGCGAAGTCGGTCGACAAGCGAAACGTCCATACGGAGTTGTCGGGCCCAAGCCTGAAAACGTCGGTCGTCGCTAGCTCGCGACCGCGAGTCGCTCCTCGACCGTCTGGCGGCAGTCACGCAGCTGGGCGGCGATATCGGTCGTAGCAGCGAGCACGGGATAGTCAGTCTCTAGCGGCGCGTACAGGTACTCCTGGAGGTTCGGGTAGGCGTCAGGGAGACCGAGGTCGGCACGGCAGGCACGAACCGCCTGTTGGCGCTCGCCGGCCAAGCCATCACAGTCGGCTTCGAGAGTGAGACACCGGGTGCGGAGCGCGTCGAGCGTTCCGTACTCCTCGCAGCCGTGCGCCTCCTCGGCGACGGCGAGACGCTCATCGGCGATGGCGAGACAGGTCTCACGGTAGTCCGTGAGGGCCGCCGCCTCGGCGTCGAGGGCGTCGACGAACCGCACACGGTCGGCGTGAGCGTCGCGGGCAGCGGCGTGGACGGCCTGTTTCGTCCGGGCGTCGAAGCCCGATTCGAGGGCGACAGCCACGTCGGGACCGAACTCGATGGCGAGACTCTCCCGGTAGCTGTCGCCGTACTCGCTGTCGTAGTGGGGGACCGACATCACGGTCGACTGGTAGTGGTCGCGGACGGCGCGTGCCCCGGCCGACACGCCCCCGTCGCCGAGGAGCGTACGCGAGCCGGTCGTCGCGGTGGGCGTCTCGGATTCGACGCCGGCCAGCAGGCGGGCAAAGCGGTCGAACGCCTCGCGCTCGTCGGCGACACGTCGGCGCTCGTGCCGGAGGATCTCGCGGGCGTCGTCCACTGCCTCGATGGCGGTCTGTGCCATATGCGCCTCTCGACAGCGACCCCTCAAGAGTCGTGATATGTGGTCACTGTTCGGATAGCGGACGCTACTGTGAGAAACTGACGCACACCAACTCAGGGTCCAGCGGCTCGGCGTGTAGAAGTACGTCCGGTCAGCGATTTGAACGCTGGTCCCTGGCTCCGCAAGCCAAGAGGATAGTCCACTACCCTAACCGGACTTATCTATCCATTCGCGGTTTCGGCTAAAGGGCTTGCGATTCCCCGACCGGAGGTTGATACGGGAGGCCGCGCCACACCCGGCGTGACCGTCAGCCAACGACAATCCTTAATCGCGACCCTCACATGGAATCTGTAACTATGAGCGACATCGAGGAGGTCTACGAGGACCTCGATGCCGAGGACGTTTCTCTCGAAGAGTTCGAGGAGGCGGTGGAGGCGAAGGTCGAGCAGATGGGCGGGCTCGCCGACGAAGAAACCGCTGCCATGCTGCTCGCACACGAACTCACCGAGGGGGAAGTCGAGGGTATCGCCGACATCGAACCCGGCATGGAGGAGGTGAAGTTCCTCGCGAAGGTGTTGTCCATCGGCGAGGTTCGCACCTTCGAGCGCGACGAGGGCGAGGACGGACAGGTGTGTAACATCGAGGTCGCAGACGAGACGGGTCGGGTCCGCGTCGCGCTGTGGGACGAGGACGCAGCTGCCGCGGCGGAAGAACTGGAAGCCGGCCAAGTGTTGCGCATCAGCGGCCGCCCGAACGAAGGGTACAACGGTCTCGAAGTGAGTGCCGACCGCGTCGAGGGGGACGCCGAAGCAACCGTCGACGTGGACGTGGGCGACGATTCGGCCATCGAGGCGCTCACCATCGGCCAGTCGGACGTGAATCTGCTCGGACGCGTCCTCTCGACTGATACCGTCCGCACCTTCGACCGCGACGACGGCAGCGAGGGCCGCGTGTCGAATCTCACCCTCGGCGACGAGACGGGTCGCGTCCGCGTCACCCTCTGGGACGACCAGGCCACCCGCGCCGAGGAGCTCGAACCCGGCACGACCGTCGAGGTGATCGACGGCTACGTCCGGGAACGGGACGGCTCGCTCGAACTCCACGTCGGGGACCGCGGCGCGGTCGAGGAGACCGACGACGACGTGCAGTACGTCCCCGAGACGACCGACATCGCCGACGTAGAGATGGACGAGACTGTCGACATCGCCGGCGTCGTTCGCTCTGCTGACCCGAAACGCACCTTCGACCGCGACGACGGCAGCGAGGGACAGGTGCGGAACATCCGGGTACAGGATGAGACGGGGGACATCCGGGTCGCGCTCTGGGGCGACAAGGCCGACCTCGATATCGCGCCCGGCGACGAGGTGTCGTGTACCGACGTAGAGATTCAGGACGGCTGGCAGGACGACCTCGAAGCCTCCGCCGGCTGGCAGTCGACCGTCTCCCTGCTCGAGGACGGTGCGACCGCCGCGTCGGGAGCCGTCGAGACGGAAGAACAGGAACCGGACGAGACGGGGCTGGGTGCGTTCGCCGGCGATTCCGACGCCGAATCCGAATCCGGGTCGTCGTCAAGCACAGAGTCGGGCGCAGATGCCGACTCGACCACAGACGACGACTCGGCTGTGACGGCCGGCGACACCGTCGAGTTCACGGGCACGGTCGTCCAGACGGGCGACCCCGTCATGCTCGACAACGGCGAGGAGGCCCGGACGGTCGTGACGAGCGAGGAGGTCCGACTCGGACAGGAGGTGACCGTCCGCGGGAGCGACGAGGACGGCACCATCCACGCCGACGAGCTGTTTTAACGAACCGTCGGCTTCTTGCTCGCAGTGGTCGGGGATGAGGTATGAAGCTGAGCGAGCAGTCGTGGACGGACGCGAGAGACAGCGACGCCGACGTGGCCCTCCTTCCGGTCGGGAGCACCGAACAGCACGGGCCACACGCCCCGCTTGGGGTCGATCACCTCTCGGCGGCAGCCATCGCGGAGGCGGGCGCGGCGGCGTACGACGGTGAAGCGGTCGTCGGACCGACGATTCCGGTCGGCGTCGCGGAGGAACACCGGGCGTTCGACGGGACGATGTGGGTGACCGAAGACAGCTTCCGCGCGTACGTCGGCGACAGCGTCCGGTCGCTGGCCGACACCTTCGACCGCGTGGTCGTCGTCAACGGCCACGGGGGCAACACCGACGCGCTGCGTGAACTCTGCGGGCGCGTCACCCGCGACGAGGACGGCTACACCGTCCCGTTCACGTGGTTCGATGTGGTCGCTCCGGACGTGCCACTCGGCCACGGTGGCGGGGTCGAGACCTCCCTCATGATGCATCTGTACCCCGAACTGGTGCGCGAGGAGCGATTCGAGGAGGCGGCCGAGGGGATGGGTGAGAACTTCGGCGTCTTCGTCGACGGAACGAACATCGCGTACGACTTCGAGGCGTTCACGGAGTCGGGCAACATCGGCGACCCGAACGACGCGAGCGCGGCGCTGGGTGAGGAACTGCTCGACGAGGCGGCGGCGGCGCTGGCGAACGTGATGGCGGCCGTCGTCGACCGGTAGCTACTCGCTGTCGTCGTCGACGGCGTCGTCGAGTGCGCCACGAAGCCCCGGCAGGGTCGAGGCGAGGTCAGACGCCTCCTCGTGGGCCGTCTCGATGTCGCCGAGCAAGGATTCCAGCTCTTCGATTTCGGCTTCGAGGTCGCCGGCGTCCTCGAAGGCATCGGCGCGCTGGCCGATGACGAACTGCTTTTTGGCCTCGCGCAACTGCTCCGTGGCGTCGCCGGTGTCGAGGGCACCCTTCAGTGCGTTCAACACGCCGAGCGTGTTGTCGGCGTCCACGTCCCACACGTCATCGGGGTCGGGGAGCGCGCGCCACGCCTCGGCCAGTGCATCCTCCACCTCGGCGCGCATCTCCGTGGCCGCCTCACCGAACAGTTCCTCGTCGTCGAAGCTGGATTGGCTCATACGCCACAGTTGGCACGCGTTACCTTATAAACGCGCCCGAAAGTGAAAGTGGAATCTACCGCGGCGCGGCGATGTCGGTCGCCTCGCGGGTCGCTTCCAGCAGGTCGACGCCGGTGAGGTCGGCAAGCACCAACAGCGCGTAGTAGCGCATCCCGACGACGACCGGCACCCGGAGTGTAGCCGAGATGACGGCGAGCGAGAGGACACCGAGCAGGACGACCGGGACGACGACCACCAGTCCGAGCGGCCCGAGCAGGCCGAACGCGGCGATGCTTACGACTGCGACCGGGACGACGACCACGAACCCGACGATACCGGCGACGGTCCCGACCATCGCCAGCGCCGCCCCCGACAGAAACGTCGACAACAGGACGAAGCCGACCGTCTCGAACGGGTGGTCGGTGAGTCCGCCCCAGACGTGTCGCCAGCTGGCGAGCACGCCACGGTCGGTCGCGTACATCGTCGGCACGACGAACATCGTCGTCAGGACGTGCACCGTCCCGGCGACGACGGCCGCGACGAGCAGCGTCGCGAGGATACCGAGCACGCCGAAGAGGGTGAACGCATCCGGCTGGATATCAAGCGAGAAGTCGAACACGGCGGCGACCGGGAGGAGAACGACCGCGGCGGCGAGCAGAAAGACGACGAGTCGGAACCCGAACAGCCGGGCGGCCTGTCCGGCGTACCGGCGTACGTTCGCCCGAATCGACACCTCTCGGGTCGCGAGTCCGTCCACGAGCGCGAACTCGAAACAGCAGGCCAGATAGCCGACGATGAGTCCGACGAGGAGGAGTATCCCGACGACTGCGGCGACGAGCACGAGCACGTCGACGTTAGGGAGTTGTCCGGAAACGTCGGTGGGACCGGGGAGGTTGCCGGCGGTCGCGCCCGCGCTCCCGCCGACGGAGCTACCGCCGCCGACGAGCAGTGCGAGCACCGTCAGCCGGAGCCAGCGGCCGGTGTCGAACGGGAGCAGCAGCGACCGCGCCGCCGCGACGGCGTCGTCCAACCGGTCGAAGATACTGAGTGACATATCGGCGACTCGACGTGAAGCGGCTTAGTCGTTGTCCGACACGTCGACGACCCGCATCCGGGGATAGCCGTCCTCCATCGCCATCGCCGTCTCCACGTCGATACCCTCGTAGTGAATCCGCATCCGTACGTCCATCAGCGAGCCGGTGAGTTCGGTGTAGGCTTCGGCGTGGTCGATTGCCTCCCGCACGCGCGACTCGTGGATGGCGACGGTGACCGACTCACAGAACGGTTGGTTCTCGATTGCCTCCTCCATCGCGCGTTCGAGCGACTCGGTGGAGTCGGGCGCGACGGGGGTGCCCGCGAACTGGTGGTACAGCGTGCCGAACTTGATTCCGGCTTCGAAGCAGGCGGTCTCGGCGTCGGTGGCGTCCATACCCGACACACGGGCGCGGGCGTCTTGGTCGTCCCGGAATCAGGGGGCGCGCTCGCGGGCGAACTGCTCGCTGCCCGAGAGCTGTTCCCGGCGGGCGTGGCGCAACACCTCAACGTAGTCGCGAATCTGGCCGTGGGCAGCATCGCGCTCGGCGACCGTCGCCGCCATCTCCCGTACCGTGGCGTCCACGTCCGCGGGATCGACGACGCGGTTCGCGAAGCCGAGCCGTCGGGCCTCTCGCGCGTCGAGGGCCGCGTCTTCGCCGAGCAACATCAGCTCGGTCGCCTTCGGAAGCCCGACGGCGGCGGCGAGATTCACCGTCTCGTGGTACGCGCGCAGGCCGAGCCGGACCTCGGGCCACCAGAGCCGCGTCCCCTCGCCGAGCACGCGGATGTCGGTGTGGGCGACGAGGACGGCACCGGCTCCGGGGGCGGCCCCCGTCGCTCCGACGATGACCGGGACGGGAGCCGACGCCAGCCACCGCCGGACGGCGTCGAGTCGGTCGAGCAACGAGTGGATAGCGTCCTCGTCTTCGCCCGTCATCACGTCCAAGTCGAGCCCGGCACAGAACACGTCCCCTGCGGCCGTCACGACGAGCGCGGCGACCGACTCGTCGTCCTCGACGGCGAGCAGGTGAGTCATGATATCCTCGCCAAGCCCGGGGGAGAAGACGTTTTTCCGGTCGGGGTTGTCGAGTCGAAGCTCCGCGACGCCGTCCTCGACAGTGAGCGTGGCGAGACCGTTCGGACCGTCGGTGGTGGACATACCCGTGGATTCGACGGAGGACCGATAAGGGTATCCTCGGCGGGCGAGCGGTCGAACCGCACGTTTCTTGTCTCGGTCCCCCCACCTTCGGGTATGAACGACCCCGTCCTGTTGACCGGCGCGGGTGGGCGCGTCGGCGGGGCCATCCTCGACGGTCTCGGCGACGAGTACGACTGGACGCTGTTGTACCACAGCCAGCCAGCCGAGGAGCCGGACGCCGACTACTTCGTCGGCGACGTGACCGACGCCGACCTGATGGCCGAAGCCTGTGACGGTGTCGAGTCCGTCGTCCACCTCGCGGGCGACCCCCGACGCGACGCTCCGTGGGAGTCGGTGCTCCAGAACAACATCCACGGGACGAAGGTGCTCTACGACGCGGCCATCGACGCCGGCGTCGAGAAGCTCGTCTACGCCTCTTCGAACCACGCCGTCGGTCACTTCGAGACCGAGCGCAAACCCGACCTCTACCGGACGGACGACGATTTCAAGCTCAACGGCACGGAGCTTCCCCGGCCGGGAAACTTCTACGGCGTCTCGAAGGTCGCCGGCGAGACCCTCGGTCGCTACTACCACGACGAGCACGGCGTGGCCGTCTGTAACATCCGCATCGGCAACCTCACGAAGGCCCACCCGCCCATCGACTACGAGCGCGGGCAGGCGATGTGGCTGTCTCACCGCGACTGCGCCCACCTCCACCAGCGCGCGCTGGAAGCCGAGTACGAGTACGAAATCGTCTACGGGATTTCGGACAACGACCGGAAGTACTACTCGCTGGAGCGCGCGAAGGAGGCGTTGGGCTACGAGCCGAAGGACAATTCGGCGCACTTCAGCGGTGAGGAGCGGGTCGAGGAGCCTGAGAGCTGAACCGGCTGTTCTGGCGAGGCTGGACGTTTTTCGAGTGTTAGCTCGTTTGAGTCCAACAGCACCGACACCACCCTGATTGCTTGGCCCCGGACACAGCACAGCGACAGCACCACGAGCCTCCCCAGCCGATTCACTCGCTTCGCTCGTTCATCCACTGTCAGCACACGCGCTGACACGCCGTCGCTCGGTTCCCTCGCGACGACCTCGTACGAGAGACGGCGCGCCTCGTGCGCGCCGAGCCGCACGCCACCGCACAAGCAACTGTGGCGGTGGCCTACCGCACCGCTCGCCGTGCGAGCGTGTGCGGTCCGGGGGAGGGTTGGGAGAGCGGTCGGAGACCGCGGGCCAGCGAGCGGGAGCAAAAAGCGACACGCGAGCGCCCGGTGCGGGTGCGGTTTCCCCGGGGCCAAGCAACGAGAGTGATTGCAGTGCTGTCGGAAGCCAGCGCAAACGAAGCGGCGCTGTCGGAACCAGAACAAAGCCGTACAGTGGCAAGACAGCCAGAAACGAAGCCGGCCTACCTGTCCTCAAGCAAATCCGACGCGGTGACGAGCGCCTCCATCTCCACGTCGTGCTCGGCGAGGTTCTCGCGGCCACCCTCCTCACGGTCAACAACCACAAGCACGCGATTCACGACCGCGCCGGCATCGCGCAGCGCCTCGACGGCATCGACGGCGGACTGGCCGGTCGTCGCGATGTCTTCGAGGACGACGACCTCCTCGCCCGCCTCGAAGCGACCTTCGATCTGGTTGCCGGTGCCGTACTCCTTGGCCTTCTTCCGGACGATGACGTACGGCGTGTCGGTCTCGACGCTGGTGGCGGCGACGAGCGGGACCGCACCGAGCGCGACACCGGCGAGGCGAGTGCCGTCGAGTCGCTCGCCGAACGCCTCGGCGATGAGTCGCAAACAGTGAGGGTCCGTCTCGAAGAGGTACTTGTCGACGTAGTACTCGGAGGTGCCGCCGTGTGAGAGCTCGAACTCGCCGTACTGGACGGCGTCGGCGTCCCGAAGCGCCGCGATGAGGTCGTCAGTCATACCCGAGTATGCGAGCACCGGGAGAAAAGAACGCCGGCTTCAGACCGCGTCGGTGCCGGTCTTCCCCGTGCGAATCTGGTAGGCCTCATCCACCGGGAGGACGAACACCTTGCCGTCGCCCTTCTCGTCGGTGTGGGCGGCGTCCGAAATCGCCGCCGCGACCTCGTCAGCGGGGATGTCGGCGACGACACACTCCACTTTCACCTTCTGGTGGAGGTCGACCGTGTACTCCTCGCCGCGCCACTGGCCCGTCTTCGCCGGCTGCGAGCCGCGGCCCGACACGTTCGTCACCGTCAAGGACGGTGCGCCGACCTCGGCGAGTCCCTGTTTCACGTCGCTCAGCTTGTCCGGGCGGATGAACCCCATCACGAGCTTGATGCCGCCGTCGTTCGGTCGGCCGCCGTCGGGGCGGACCACGCCGTTCGACTCAACCCAGCCACCGTCGGCGACCGTCTCCGGCTTGCCGAGCTCGGGGTAGGTGTCGACACCGTGTTCGGAGATATCGAGGCCTTCGAGTTCGTGCTCGCGGGAGACGCGAATCTCGCCGAGTAGCTTGAACGCGCCGAAGACGCCCGCCGTCGCGAGGACGGTCCAGCCACCGATGACGAGCACGCCGACCACCTGCGCGACGGGGTCGATGCTCACTGACGAGACCGTCATTCCCGGGACGGCGACGAGCAGCGTTCCGAGTACGCCCGCGCTCCCGTGGACCGGGAAGACCGCACACACGTCGTCGATTTTGAGCCGCTTCTCGACGAACGAGAAGACGATCGGTAGCTGTGCGCCGGCCAGTCCGCCGATGAGGAGCGCGGCCGGCCAGACGATGATGTCCGTGTTCGAAGTGATACCGACCAGCCCGGCAAGCATGCCGTTGGCGACGTACAGCGTGTCGACCTTGCCGGTGCGGTACAGCGCGACCAGTCCGGCACCCATCGCGCCGGCGGCCATCCCGAGAGTGGTGGTGAGCGCGACGCGGCCGACACCGGCGAAGGCGCCGAGCGCGGTCCCGTCACCGGCAAGCGGAGTCGCGGCCGTGCCGATGTTGAACCCGTACCAGCCGAAGGCGAGGATGAGCGTGCCGAGCACGGCGAAGCTGACCGAGTGGCCCGGAATCACGTTCACGGAGCCGTCGGCGTTGTAGCGGTCGAGCCGCGGCCCGACGATGTACGCCGCGGTCAGCCCGGCGAGCCCGCCCACCCCGTGGACGATCATCCCGCCGGCGAAGTCGGTGAAGCCGAGCTGGTAGAGGAACCCTTCACCCCACGTGAACCCGAGGACGACGGGGTAGATGATGGCCGCGAGGGTGATGGTGTAGGTGACGTACGCGCGCAGTTTCATGCGGCCGGCGACGGCACCAGAGACGATCGTCGCCGCCGTCATGGCGAACACCGCACCGAAGAGCCAGTTCACCCAGCCGCCGCCGTCGGCGACGGCGTTGGATGCGTCGAACACGGAAAAGAGGGTGAAGGACGGACCGACGGTGAGGCCGGCGACGACCTTCGAGACCGTGACGCCGAGCAGGAAGAAGACGGTGACGCCGACGCTCCAGGTGAGCATGTTCTTCGTCAGCTGGTTCGCGACGTTCTTCGAGCGGACCTGGCCCGCTTCGAGCATCGCGAAGCCGGCGTGCATGAAAAAGATGAGGAAGGTGACCGTGAGCACCCAGACGGCGTTGACGGCGTCGACTACTGCACCGAGGTCGAGTGACGCCTGTGCCACGCGGTCATACCCCTCCCTCGAGCGGTTCGTGATTATTCGTTTTTAACTCGATTCTGCAACGATTGTCTCGTACATCTCGTCCGGTCGTGATGAAAGAGAGCTACATAAGCGTATAGTAGACAGCCGCACGATTTTTGACCACTCGCGGACGGTCGTCCAGAATACGGTAGAACATTACGTGTTTAAGATCGATGAGTAGCCAGAAACCGGTCATCGGAGCTCGTGTTTTTGCACAAGTGTGCACCAAAAATCGGTCGCGCTCGCCGGCTGACACCGGTGCGCGTGTCAAAAGTTGCCGCGACTACAGCAGGCTGGTCGCGTCCCCCTCGACGACCGTCCGCAGCGCCGGGTTCGTCTGTACGTCGCGCACGCAGTCGTCGCCGGCCAGCGTCGCGAGGAACGCGTCCCGGCGGTCGTCGGTCGAAAACCGACAGACGGCGAAGACGTTCAGCCGACCGGTGGTCTCGAAGACCGTGACCGCGTGGTCGGCGAGCATCTCGACGACGCCGTCGAGGGCAGTCGGTGCGACCTGCAGCCGGACGGCGACCGTCCGAGCGTCGAGCGCGTCGAAGTCGATGAGCGGGGCGTATCCGTCGACGTGGCCCGCGCGTTCAGCCCGTCTCGCCCCGTCGATAGCGGCCCGGCCGACCGGGTCGGTCTCGGACCGGGGAGACGGCTCCGACACGGTTAGACGGCCTCTGGCCCCGTCTTCCCCGTGCGAATCTGGTAGGCCTCATCCACCGGGAGGACGAACACCTTGCCGTCGCCCTTCTCGTCGGTCTTCGCCGCCGCACAGATGGCCTCGGCCACCTCGTCTGCGGGGATATCGGCGACGACGCACTCGATTTTGACCTTCTGGTGGAGGTCGACCGAGTACTCCTCGCCGCGCCACTGGCCGGTCTTCGCCGGCTGTGAGCCGCGGCCCGACACGTTCGTCACCGTCAAGGACGGTGCGCCGACCTCGGCGAGTCCCTGTTTCACGTCGCTCAGCTTGTCCGGACGAATGTACGCCATCACGAGTTTGATTTCGTCACTCATTCGTTGTCACCTCCGTCTGTCGCAACACCGCCGTCCGTCTCCACGCGGCCGCCGTCGGCCGAGACTGCGCCACTACTACGGCTGCCGGCACCGCTGTCGCCGACGAACTCGGGGTACGCCGAGATACCGTGTTCGGAGCTGTCGAGTCCTTCCTCCTCTTCGGCGTCGGAGACGCGCAGTCCGAACAGCGCGTCGGCGATGCCGAAGACCACGATGGACGCGAGCACGGTCCAGATGCCGATGACGGCGACACCGATGACCTGCATCGCGAGGTGGGTGCCGACGCCGGCGGACAACACGCCGGGTGCGGCAAAGACCGGGATGAGGATGGTGCCGATGGCACCGGAGCTACCGTGGACGACGAACACGCCACACACGTCGTCGATCTTCAGCGAGTCGACGACCCAGCGGAAGGTCGGCAATACGAGCGCACCGGCGATGAGACCCAGCAGGATTCCGCCCCACCACGTGACGTGGGGGACGGCACCGGTCACGGCGACGAGTCCGGCGAGCAGACCGTTTGCGGTCCACAGCGGGTCCGGCTTCCCCTGCCACGCGGCAGAGACGACCATCGCGGCGACACCGCCTGCACCCATCCCGAGGGTAGTGTTGAGGACGACGCGGCCGAGCGCGGCACCCATGAACTCACCTTCCGCGGTGAGGACGGTCGCCTGCGTGCCGACGTTGAAGCCGTACCAGCCGAAGGCGAGGAACAGCGTCCCGAGCACGGCGAGCAGCATCGAGTGGCCCGGAATCGCCTGACTGTCGCCGTTGCTGTCGAAGCGGCCGGCGCGGGCACCGACCATCTTCGCGCCGACGAGACCGGCAAGCCCACCGCACATATGAACCACCGTCGCCCCGGCGAAGTCGAAGTAGCCGACGCCGAGTGCGTCACCGATGAAGCCGTTCGACGAGAGCAGCCCCGTGCCGCCCCACGCGATGCCGGGCATCGCGGGGTAGATGACCGCCGTCATCGCCACGGCGACGAAGACGTAGGCGGTGAAGTTCATGCGCTCTGCCACGGCCCCGGAGACAATCGTCGCCGCGGTCATGGCGAACACCGCGCCGAAGAACCAGTCAATCCAGCCGGCCGCGCCGGGGTCGGTGATGTAGCCGAACGCCCCTGCGGGGTCGAATGCCAGCCCCGGCGTGGTCAGCTGTCCAATCATCGCCGAGAAGGCCGCCCCGAAGATGAAGAATACGAGCACGCCGACCACCCAGTCGGTCATGTTCTTCATCAGGACGTTGCCCACGTTCTTCGCACGCACCTGACCCGCTTCGAGCAGCGCGAACCCCGGCTGCATGAAGAAGATCAGGAAACACACTACGAGAATCCACACGTAGTTCACGCCCGACGAGATGGCTTCGATGCCGGCCTGAAGCGGAATCGCTACCGACATCAGCTACCACCTTCCAGTTTTGCTGCCCAAACGTTTACGTCCGAACGCATTTCGACCAGTTTCGTCATGTTATACACACCCGAGTGGCATGGGAGAGAGGTATATAATCTCTTGGTTGAAAGAGACAAGTTTTGAGTCCGATAAGAGGACGTATGCTCAAAATAACGTACAGTATAGTGTGTATAAGGTTGTTTTCTGGCCGGAAAGCTGGAGCTATTCCGCCTCGGTTCTGGACGGTCGTCAACCGCGCTGTGGGCGCTATCGGGGCGATTTACGCCCGGCGCGCGACAATACTTGCCACACTCAGAGCCGTTCGGCGACCGTCTCCCCGAAGTAGGTGACGATGAGGTCCGCGCCGGCACGCTTAATAGAAACCAGAGATTCGTGGGCGACTTCCTCGATGTCAAGCCAGCCCTTCTCGGCGGCGGCGTGCAGCATGGCGTACTCGCCGGAGACGTTGTAGGCGGCGACGGGGCGGTCGAAGTTCTCGCGCACGTCGGCGACGATATCCAGATACGAGAGCGCGGGCTTCACGAGCAGCGCGTCGGCACCCTGTTGTACGTCGAGGCTCACCTCGCGGTGTGCCTCCCGGCAATTGGCGGGGTCCATCTGGTAGTGACGGCGGTCGCCGAAGGCCGGCGCACCGTCGGCCGCATCGCGGAAGGGGCCGTAGAAGGCGGACTCGTACTTCGCGGCGTAGGCCATGATGGGAACCTCGGCGTAGCCGTCGGCGTCCAGCGCCGACCGAATCGTCTCGATTTGCCCGTCCATCATCCCGGAGGGAGCAATCATGTCCGCGCCGGCGTCGGCGTACGACTGCGCGATGGAGGCGTACCGATCGAGGGTAGCGTCGTTTCGCACCGTCAGGTGGGCGTCGTGTTCGGCATCGCCTTCGAGGATGCCACAGTGGCCGTGGTCGGTGTACTCACACAGACAGAGGTCGGCGATGACGTAGGCGTCGGTCTCGGCGTCAAGCCGGCGGAGCGCGCGCTGGACGACCCCGTCGTCGGCGTCGGCGCGCGAGCCGACCTCGTCTTTCGACTCGGGGATGCCAAACAGCATGACCGACTCGATGCCGGTCACCAGTATCTCTTCGACGCGGTCGACGATCTCGTGGACTGGGACGCGCTCGTGGCCGGGCATCGACTCGATTGGCACGCGCTCGTCGGTCGTCGCGTCTACGAAGACGGGGACGACGAAATCCGACGGTGAGAGCCTGGTTTCGGCGACGATATCACGAATGCCGTCCGCGCGGAGTCGGCGCGGCCGGTCGGTCGGATGCATACCAACAGTCGGTGGTCGCGGGTGAAAACCGCGTCGTTCGACACGAAAAGGGATTTACCGTCACCCCCGAAACCGTGGCTGTGGTTCCCCTCCAAGTCGATGTCGTCGAGTATCTCTCCGCGCGTCTGGAGGAGGCGTTGCCGGTACTCAGAGACATCCTCTCCTCGGATTTCGGACTGGCGATCGTGCTCGGGGTCTTCGTCCTCGAAGGGGCGATGCTGCTGTATTTCGTCCCGAGCGAGGGAATCATCCCGGCGGCGGTGTTTCTCACCGACGGCAGCCCGCTCGACGTGTTCGTCCTGCTGACGGTCGCGGTGGTCGGCGCGACGGCCGGCCAGTTCGCCCTCTTTACCGCCTCCAAACGACTCGGGCGTGAACGCCTGCTCGAATCTCGGTGGGTCCGAATCAGCGACGAGCGGCTCGGGCGCTTCGACCAGTGGTTCGAGAACTGGGGACCGATTGTCGTCCCCGTCTCGAACTCCCTGTTGTTCACGCGCGGGATGCTCACGATTCCGGCGGGACTCGCCGAACTCGGAGACAGGAAGTTCCTCCTGTTGTCGGCCATCGGCACGCTCTCGTTCGAGAGCTTGCTCGCGGGCGCGACGCTGTTCCTGTTGAGCGTCTAATCCACGCGAACGCTCTGTATTATCCGAGCCACAGGGGGCGTATGTCTACGGACGATTCAGACAGTGTCGTGGCTGTTCGACGGGACGTCGGTCGCGCTCGGCGTCGGCGTCTCGGATTATCTCGACGCCGGGAGTCTCGTTGCCGTCGTCACGACGGCGGTCTCCCTGCTGGCCTTGGGGCTCACGTATCTAGCCGTCACGTCGTGACTGTCTCAACACCGGAAAGCTGAGAGCGTACGCCGACCGAAGGGAGGCTCGGCTGCGTCTTTTTGATGCAGATTTTTCGACCGAGTGGTGCCCGCAGGCGCGGCTTTGCCGCGCCGAGGACACCCGAGTGTCGAAAAAGGTGCGCGTTAATATGGCTCGTTTTTCAGCCCCAACAGATACGCGATTCCGTTCGTTGTCAGGTGGAGCACGGGCGTCACAACGACGATAGCGAGGACGACCGGGAGCGAGAACACGTCACTCGCCCACGCGGGGGCGAGCAGGAAGGCGAGCAACAGCGAGGTGGCGACGAAGTCCAGTTGGTCGAGTCCCGGGAACGACGCCCCGCGGGCGCGCCCGCTCCGGCGCTTGACGAGCGACGCGAGGATGTCACCGAGCATCGCGCCGAAGGCGAGACCAACAGCGGCGAGCAGCGGAAACGTTGGGAGGTCGAAGCCAACGAGGCCGGCGACGGCGGCGTCGACGGCGTTCAAGCCGAAAGCGACGACGACACCAGCGATGGTGCCGGCGGCGGTGCCGCGCCACGTCTTCCCGTCACCGAGGATGCGCTTGCCGTCGTACGTGCGGCCGCCGTCGATGGGGGGACCGCCCCCGAACAGGACGGCCGCGTTGTTCGGGATGTACGCGGGCAGCATCGTCCAGAGGGCGACGGCGACGGTCTCGGCGAGCATACAGGCGGGTCGGCGGGGAGCGATAAAAGTCGCCGTGGTCCGCCGGTGACCATGGGAGGGATACTGGCTTAACTGGGGGTGTCGTATGTAACGTATGCTTCCGCCCATCGCAGACCGGTTCGTCGCGGGCGAGGATATCTCGACCGCGCTGGACCACACGCGTGCGCTCAACGACGACGGCGTCGGCGCGATACTGAATCTCCTCGGTGAACACTACGACGCCTCCGAGAATGCCACACAGGACACCGAGACGTACATCCGACTCGTCGAGGAGATCGCGGCAGCAGGTCTCGATGCGCGCATCTCTGTAAAGCCGAGTCAGGTCGGACTCGACATCAGCGACGAGACCTTCGCCGACAACCTCGCGCGCATCGTCGACGCCGCCGCCGAGGCCGGCGTCTTCGTCTGGGTCGACATGGAAGACCACACGACCATCGACGCGACGCTCGACGCCGTCATTGACTGTGCCGGAGACCACCCCGACATGGGGCTGTGCGTCCAGGCGAACATGAAGCGGACGCGCGATGATCTCCGACGGCTCGTCGAGACACCGGTGACCGTCCGGCTCGTGAAGGGGGCCTACGACCCGCCGAAGCGACTCGCCTACACGGACAAAGCCGACGTGAACCGCGCCTACCGCGAGGACCTCGCGTACCTGTTCGAACACGCAGACCACGTCGCCGTCGGGAGCCACGACCCCGAGATGATAGAGCGGGCGAAGGAGCTCCACGACGCGTACGGCACCAGCTTCGAGATTCAGATGCTGATGGGCGTCCGCGAGGACGAACAGCGGGACATCGCGAGTGCGGGCCACGAGAGCTACCAGTACGTTCCCTTCGGCGACAAGTGGCTGTCGTACTTCTACCGTCGCGTGCGCGAGCGCAAGGAGAACGCGCTGTTTGCGGTGCGGGCGCTCCTCTCTTAATCGCGCAGCATCTCATCGGGAATATCCGGTTCGTTCTCACCGAAGCCAGCGGACAACACGCGGGTGAGCGCATCCTCGACGCTCTCGTCGGTCTCGTCGTACTCGTGGGGTTCGACCTCGATGACGAAGCCGGTGGTGATGTTTGGCGACGTGGGCAAAAAGAGCACGTCGCGACCGTCTTCGGTCGTTTTTCCGGTCTTGAACGCAGTCATCCGGAGCCCGTCCCACACTTCGAGTTTGACGGGAGACTGGAGGTCGCCAGTGCCGGAAAAGGCGGTTTCGGCGGCCATCTTCGAGGCGTTGTAGACGATACGGAGCCCGGGAATCGCGTTGAACACGTCATCGAGCACGCGCTCGATGATGTCACCGACCGTCGTTCGCATCAGGTAGCCGACCGCGAGCACGAACAGGAGAAAGAAGGCCAGCGCCAGGGGGACGTACGCCTCGGCGGGGATGGTCTCGTAGTTGTCGAGGATGCCGGTTCGCGTGATGATATCGAACAGGAAGTCGTACAAGTACGTGATGACGAACACGGTCGCGAGCACCGGCACGAGGACCACGAGACCGCTGGCGAAGTCTCGTTTCCACGACGAGGGGAGCATCTATCTCCACGTTAGGTGCGCGTGTAATCAGCGTGTCGGAGGCGACGAGAAACTACTAACAGCCGCCCGGCCGAACCTTCGTGTATGTACGACGAGTCACGCGACATCTACGACCGGGCGCTATCGGTGTTGCCCGGCGGCGTCAACTCCGCGGTCCGCGCCGCCCCACAGCCGTACCCCGTCTTCGCCCAGAAGGGCGACGGCGGCCACGTCATCGACGCCGACGGCAACCGATACATCGACTGGATTCAGGGACTCGGTCCACTGCTGTACGGCCACGACCTCCCCGACCCGGTGACTGCCGCCGTCCAGCGTCGCGTCTCCGAGGGGCCGGTGTTCGGGATGCCAACCGAGCTCGAAGTCGAGCACGCGGAGTTCGTCACCCGTCACGTCCCGTCCGTCGAGATGCTCCGCTTCGTCAACAGCGGCACCGAAGCGACCGTCTCGGCCGTCCGGCTCGCGCGCGCGGTCACGGAGCGCAACAAAATCGTCATTATGCAGGGCGGCTACCACGGCGCACAAGAGTCCACGCTCGTCGAAGGCGGTCCGGAGCACCCGAAACCCTCTACGCACGGCATTCCCCAGTCGTTCGCACAGGAGACGATTCCCGTCCCGTTCAACGACACCGAGACTGCAAAGCAGGTGTTCGAGGAACACGGCGACGAGATCGCCGGCGTCCTCGTCGAGCCGATTCAGGCCAACTCCGGCATCGCCTATCCCGAAAACGGGTATCACGAGACCCTCGCGCAGCTGTGTGAGGACGCGGGCGCACTCCTCATCTGGGACGAGGTCATCACCGGCTTCCGCATTGGGGGACTCGGCTGTGCCCAGTCGGAGTTCGGTATCGACCCCGACATCACGACGTTCGGGAAGATTATCGGCGGCGGCTTCCCGGTCGGCGCAATCGGCGGAAAGACGGAGTACATCGAGCAGTTCACCCCGTCGGGCGAGGTGTTCCAGGCTGGAACCTTCTCCGGGCATCCGGCGGCGATGGCCGCCGGCCTGGAGGGACTGAAGTACGCCGCCGAGAACGACGTGTACGAGCACATCGACGACCTCGGTCGCCGGCTCCGAGAGGGGTTGACCGAAATTCTGACAGAGCGCGCCCCCGAGTACACCGTCGTCGGGACCGGCTCAATCTTCAAAGTCGCCTTTACCCGTGCCGACGCCCCGCCACAGAGCGACTGCTGTGTGAACGGCTGTCGACAGGACCCCGAGTGTGCCCGGTTCAGCGCGTGTCCGAAACGCGGCACCGACGCACAGCAGATGGAGACGGACCGCTACGCCCGCCTGTTCCGCCCGGCGATGCGCGACGAGGGCGTCCTCGTCTCACAGAACCAGTTCGAGGCGAACTTCGTCTCCTACGCCCACACCGAGGAGGACGTCGAGCGGACGCTCGACGCATACCGCGACTGTCTCTGAGGGAAGCACCGACCGGCGGAGGGTCGACCCGAGACCACAACTCAGACGTGGCTCGTGAGCGGACGTTCCCGTCAAAGAAAGCGAAGTTGGGAGACGGCCAGTTCAGGCGACTGCCGCCTCACGAGTCCCGCTCGCATTCGTCCGGAGGACTACTCCGTGTTAATTCTTGGGGCCACCGGAGTGGAGGTCTCGGCGACGTGTCGGCTCAGGCGCTGGCGTTCGCGCCGTACGTCTCCTCCAGATATGCGACGATGTCGTCGCTCTCCGGCATCCCCTCGACATCGTGTTCGGGGTCGACGAGTACGGGCACGCCGGTCTGGCCGCTAACCCCCTTCACCTCGGTGCGCTCGTCGTGCGAGCGCGGAACCATGTGTGACTCGTACTCCAAGTCGAGTGCGTCCAGTTTGTCGATTACCTTCGCACAGTACGGACAGCCTTCCAGTTCGTACAGTTCAATAGTCATACAGTCGGATAGGTGCTACAACGCAAAAAGCACTCCCGTGGCGGCGACCCCGACCGCCGATACGTCACTGCACCACACCTGTCAGCGTGGGAGTGTCGCGGATTTTGGTATCGCGACATGAGATTTATCCTCCGAGAGCCGAAGGGGGTTTGAGCGTCGGCCACCCACTCGGGGTATGGACATACGGCTCGCCACTCGCGGCTCCGAGTTGGCGGTACGACAGGCGGGGACGGTGAAAGACCGGCTCTCGAACCGACGGCGGTCGGTCGAGTTGGTCGAGGTGGAGACCAAAGGAGACCAGATTCAGGACGAACTGCTCCACCGACTCGGCAAGACGGGCGCGTTCGTGCGCACACTCGACGAACAGGTGCTCGCAGGCGAACTCGACGCGGCCGTCCACTCGATGAAGGACATGCCGACGGAGTTCCCGGAGAACCTCGTCGTCGGGGCCGTCCTCGAACGGGGACCGGCGGGCGACGTGCTCGTCACGCCCGACGGGGCGAGCTTCGATGAACTGCCCGACGGGGCGACGATTGGAACCGGAAGCCTGCGACGAACCGCACAGCTGAACGCACAGCGGGACGACGTGAACGTGGAGCCGATTCGCGGCAACGTCGACACGCGCATCGAGAAGCTGCTTGCACCCTCGCTCCAGCGTGAACACGAGCGCCGGGTCGAGAAAGTCGAGAACGGCGAGCTGGGTCAGGGCGCGGTCGACGAGTGGTTCGAAGACCGCTCGCCGATCGAACAGCGGGCGCTCGAACGCGACGTGGACACCGAGTACGACGCGCTGGTGATGGCGGAGGCGGGACTCGAACGCTCCGGGCTGCTCCACCACGTCGCCTTCGGGCGGTTCGACCCCGAGAGGTTCGTCCCCGCGGCTGGACAGGGCGCGATTGCCGTGACCGCCCCCGACGGCGAGATGGCCGAACTGCTCACCGATATCGACCACCCCCGGACGCGGGTAGAGACGACCGTCGAGCGGACGATTCTGGCCGAGCTGAACGGCGGCTGTATCGCGCCAATCGGCGTCTACGCCGTCGTTCGCGGTCAGTACGTCCACACGGTGGCGCGGGTGCTCTCGGTCGACGGCGAGGAGTCGATACAGACGAGCCGTGACATCCCCATCGCGACCCACGGCCGCGGGGCCGTTCGGCTGGCGGAGGAACTCATCGACCGCGGCGCAGACGAACTGGTGGAGACGGCCCGCGAGAACCATGAGTAAGGTGTATCTCGTCGGGAGCGGTCCCGGCGACCCGGAACTGCTCACTCGGAAGGCGTACCGGCTGATTCAGGAGGCAGACGTAGTATTGCACGACAAGCTTCCGGGCCCGTCACTCGAACTCGTCGACGAGGAGCGCGCCGAAGACGTCGGGAAGCGCGCCGGCGGGGAACGCACCTCCCAGCAGTACACGAACGAGCGGCTGGTCGAACTCGCGAAGGAGGGGAAAACCGTCGTCCGGCTGAAGGGCGGTGACCCCTTCGTCTTCGGCAGAGGCGGAGAGGAGATGGAGTACCTCGCCGACCACGGCGTCGAGTTCGAGGTCGTGCCGGGCGTGACTGCGGGCGTTGCCGGTCCCGGCGTCGCCGGAATCCCGGTCACGCACCGCGACCACACCTCCAGTGTCTCCTTCGTCACGGGCCACGAGGACCCGACGAAGGAGGAGTCGGCGGTCGACTGGCCGGCGCTGGCGGCGACCGGCGGCACCATCGTCGTCTACATGGGCGTCGGCAAACTCCCCGACTACACTGCGGTGTTGCGGGAGGCGGGGATGGACTCCGAGACGCCCGTCGCGCTCGTCGAGGAGGGTACCTGGCCCGACCAGCGGGTCGTGGTAGGGACGCTCGACACCATCGTCGGCGTGCGCGACGAGGCGGGAATCGAACCCCCCGCGGTGACCGTCATCGGTCCCGTGGCGGCGACACGCGAGAAAGTCCGGGCGTTTCTCGACAGCCCGTACGAGCGATAAATCACATACTACGATATGAAACCAAAGGTTGCGGTGTTCCGGCCGGCAGGAGAGCGAATCGAGACGGCGAGTGCGCTGTTGGGAGAGCTTGGCGTCGAGCCGGTCGCGGACCCGATGTTGACGACGGAGCCGACGGGTGCGGTCGCGCGCACGGACGCCGACTACACGATCGTCACCTCCACGACGGGCGTCGGCATCCTCTCTGACCACGACTGGCAGGCCGAGACGACGCTGTGTGCAATCGGCTCGACCACCGCCGACGCCTTGCGCGAAGCCGGCTACGCGGTCGATGTCGTCCCGGAGGAGTTCTCCTCGGCCGGGTTGGTCGAGCAGTTGGCCGACGAGGTGGACGGCAAGCGGGTCGAAATCGCGCGCTCCGACCACGGCAGCGAGGTGTTGCCCGACGGGCTGACCGACGCCGGAGGGTACGTCCACGAAACGACGCTGTACCGGCTGACCCGACCCGAGGAGAGCGGTCGTTCCGCGCGGTTGGCCGCCGACGGCGACCTCGCTGGCGTCGCCTTCACCTCGCCGCTCACGGTGGAGTTCTTCCTCGATGCGGCCGCCGAAACCGCGAGCCACGAGACCGTCCGTGCGGCCCTCGGTGAGGCGGTCGTCGGCTGTATCGGCGAGCCGACCCGCGAGGCCGCCCGCGAGGCCGGCTTCGACGTGGACGTGGTGCCGGCGACGGCGAGTTTCGAGGCGCTCGCACGCGACGTGGTGGACGCAGTCGAGGAGTAGCCTGCCGCCGTCGCTTGATTTTAACCCCGCCGTCGTGAATCAGCCGTAGTGACAACTCGGAGTTGGCGAACCGTCGCCGTCGTCGCCGGCTGGCAGGCGGCCGTCTCGCTGTGTTACTACGCACTCTTTTCCGCGACCACCTACTTCCGCGGCGAGTTCGGGCTTTCGCGCACCCTCATCGGCGTGTTGACCGCGGTGGCGACGCTCGGCTACACGCTGAATCTCTTCCCCAGCGGCGCGGCCGTCGACGGGTTCGGCGAGCGCCGCGTCATGCTGGTCGCGGTCGGCGTGCTGGCGGTCTCGGTCGCGCTCATCGGACTCGCGCCCACGCCGCTCGTGTTGTTCGCCGCCGCCTTCCTCTTGGGCGTCTCGTATGCGCCTGGAATGCCCGCCTCGAACCGGGCGATTCTATCGAGTGCGCCGTCCGGGAAGGAAAGTTCGGCGATGGGTCTCAAGCAGGTCGGCGTGACCGCCGGGTCGGGTGCAGCGTCACTGCTCGTCGCCGGGGTAGCCGCCGTCGCGACGTGGCGATGGGGCTTCGGTGTGATTGCCGTGCTCGCCGGAGGGTACGCGCTCGTCTTCGCCGTCGGCTATGAGGGAACCAGCGGGAGCGGCGAGTGGACGCTCCCCGACGTGCAGTCGTTCGGACAGAATCGCGCGTACGTGCTCGTCGTCCTCGCCGGCCTGTTCGTCGGCGCGACCATCTTCACGACCGTCGGCTACACCCTCCTGTACGCCGACGAGCTGCTCGGTCTCTCGCCGGTCGCGGCCGGCATCGTCCTCGCGGCGGTGCAGGCGGCCGGCAGTGCGGGACGGCTCGGTGCCGGTTCGCTGGCCGACCGACTGGGCGGCGGAGCACGGGCTGCAGCGACGGTCACCGGCGGACAGGCGGTCGTCGCGACGGGCGCGTTCACGCTCCTCGGAGTCGGTGCAGTGCCACAGTCGGTCGCGCTGGCGGCGCTGTTGGTGCTTGGCGTCTCCATCCTCGGCTCGACGGGCGTCTACTATTCCTGTCTCACCGCGCTCGTTCCCCGAAACGAAGTCGGTGCAGCGAGCGCCGGTGGCCAGACAGCCATCAACGTCGGCGGTCTGCTCTTCCCGCCGGCGTTCGGCTATCTCGCCGACACCGCCGGCTACGCCGCGGGATGGCTGTTGCTCGCTGGCTGTGCCGGGCTGTTAGTAATCGTGTTGGCGGCGGTCAGACGCTCAGTTGGTCGTGGGGTGTGACTGTCCCTGAGTGACGCCCTCGTCGCCGGTGTCCTGTTCTTCGGGCGTCTCGACGCCCTCGGCGGCCTCCGCGGTCTCGGTCACCTTCTCCGTGTCGACGTGCCAGCGGTCGACCGACTGCTCGTAGTCGGCCAGCTTGTTCGAGACGCGGATCTTCAGGTCGTCATCGTTGATGTTGATTTCGAGCGCGTAGTCGGCTGTGTCGTGTCGCATGACGTTCGCACTCACGAGGTCGTTGTCGAAGTAGTAGGGCGCAATCTGAGTCATGACGTTCTTGTACACCGCCCCCTCCACCTTGCGCAGCGCCTTCCGACCGGCCGAATCGGCCGCCCGCGCGAGGTGACCGACCGACTCGCGCCACCGGTCGAGCGCGTCGTCCGGCTCGTCGAGCCGCTCGTAGGAGTCAGCGAGCTTGTCGCCGGCGGCTTTCACGTCCTCATCAGGTTCGACCCCCTCGCGCTCGCCGGCCCCCTCCCCGACGCTCGCCTGTTTTGCCGTCTTCTCGTTGACGTCCTCGTCGAGCCGTTCGTGCTGTTTCGGTCGCCACTCGTTCCACTCGTTGAGTGCGTCGTTCTCGTCGTCGAGTAACTCCCGCAGGGCACGCGTCACGCGCTCGCCGTGTTCGACGATATCGCCCCACGAGCCGCGCTGCTTGAAGCCAGCGACACTCTCCTCCATTATCAGTGTTACAGGGTCCGGAAAAATAACCTTTCGCGCTACCGACCGTAGGTGACGCGGGTCGCCCACGCGTCGAGTCGGTTCTTGACGCCTTCGAGCCACGCCGCCGGCGACACCCGCCGGGCCGCCTGCTCGTCCACCTCGATACCACCCTCGTACGGGTCGGTCGGGTCATCGAGCAGGTCACTCGTCGTGCTCATCGCGCACCGACCACACGATTCCACCTTCTTACCACCCATACCGATGGGATTCGCCTCCAGTTAGTTAGGTCTTGTCGTGGGTGTTTTGACCATGCACGACACAGCGAGCGTATGGGATACCACCACGTCGCCGTCGACGATATCGACCCCGAACCCGACCGGCCGTCCACACAGCGCTCAGTGAGCGGGGCCACCGGACTCGAACGGCTGGCGGCACACGTGTACGAGGTCGAACCCGGCGAGGAAATTCCCCTCGCGTACCACTACCACGACGAGCAGGAGGAGGTGTTCTACGTCGTCGAGGGACGGCTCCACGTCGAAACGTCCGAGGGTGAGTTCGCCGTCCCCGCCGGCGACGCGTTCGTCTGTGAGCCGGAAAGCCCGCAGTTCGCCTTCGTCCCCGAGGACGGTGAGGCGACGACCGCCTTCGTCGTCGGTGCTCCCGCCGTCGACGACGTTCACCCGCACGACCCCGACGAGTCATGAGCGAGGGGCCAGAGCGTCCGACGTTCGACGACGAGTATCTCGACGACGTTGCCAATCGGCTCGTCTACAACTACGACCTCGAGCGCGGTGAGCGGGCGGGCGGTCAGCGGTTCGAGCTGTACGGCCGGCTCCGCATCCAGAGCCGCAAGCAGTTCCTCCACGAGTCGATTAACTACGCCAACCAGAACGTCAACGAACACCTGTTTGCGACCCGGCGCGAGTCAGTGTCGATGGACGACATCGAGTCGGCAATCGAGTTGGGCCACGAGCTCGCGGAGACGGGCGACTGGATTACGGTCGACGAGACACACCGGAGCACAGACTTCACCTTCGTGTTCGTCGTACCAGAGGTGTCCGAGTCGGTCCGGGAGTTCGTCCACCAGTACCGCGACCGGACGCTGTTGCGGTACGGCTACAACGGTCACTACGAGGTGAATCTGGTCGTCGTCGCCCCCGAGGTCGAGTCGTACGTCGCGAGCGAGGAGGCAGACGTGTGGCGGGCGTTCGCACCGTGGGCGGACTCGGACCCAGACCCGGAGCCGCGGCTCATCGAGCGGATTCGCGGGCTGTTAAAACGAGAGTAACGGCGCGAGTCGTCAGTCGTCGGCAGGCGCGCCGGTGTAGCTGTCGCGGACTCGGCTAATGTTCTTGTACCCCATGTAGGCGAGCGAAGCCGCCAGTCCAGCGAGCACCAACGAGAGGACGCTCTGGAGCCCGTACGAGATGACGTCGAAGATCGTCGTCGCGTTCTCCCCGGTTGCTCCGAGGTTCTGGATCGCGTCCAGCGTCGCCAGTGGGTTCCGGTACAGTCCGAGGGTGAGCAGCGCCGTCATCGTGACGCCGATCATCAGCACCATCGGGAGACCGGTCGAGAGGAGCTGTTTGGAGTCGTCCCAGTTGGCGAGCCACAGCGTCGCGGCCAGAAGCGCCAGCGCGGCGAGCGTCTGGTTCGCCGCGCCAAACAGCGGCCACAGGCTCTCCCACGCGCCCGAGCCGACGAGCAGGTACGCGGGAAGACAAAGCAGCACGCCGGAGGTGACGTACCGGTTCACCGCCAGTTCCTGCGTTCGCGTCTCTGGCACTTCGACGATCTCTTCCATCATGTAACGGCCCAGTCGGACGGCAGTGTCAGTCGAGGTCAGCAGGAAGCTGACGAAGACCAGTCCGATGAACGCCGAGCCGGCCGCGACCGGCAGACCGAACATCGACAGCATTGCCGCACCACCGGCCGGGAAGTTGGCGAGCGCGCCGGCCGCGCCGGACGGGAAGTTAGTGAAGCCGATGACGGCGAAGGCACCGACCGCGGTCGTCGCGAGCAGACCCTCGCCCAACATCGCACCGTAGCCGATGTCGCGAGCGTCCGACTCATTGTCCAGCTGTTTCGCGGTCGTCCCCGAGGAGACGAGCGCGTGGAACCCGGAGATGGTTCCGCAGGCGATGGTGACGAACAGGAACGGGAAAATCGGCCCGAGCGAGCTCGTCAGACCACGGAACGCGGGGTAGCTGGTTTCGAGTGAGGTAATCGTCTGTGTGTTACCGAGCACCGAAACGTCGACCGACGTGAAACCGAGGATGGGTGCGAGAATCGCACCGAGCAGCATCCCCCCGACACCGGTGTAGAGGAGACTCGACGTGAGGAAGTCACGCGGCTGGAGCAGCACCCACACCGGGAGCACGCTCGCGACGAAGCCGTAGAGGACGATGACCGGCACCCACGCTGCGACGTTGACACCACTGCCCGCGAGCGGGAGCCAGTCCCACGCCGAGGCCTGTCCGAGCAGGACGATGGTGTCCGCGGCGGTCGACTCCGTGCCGACGAGCGCAATCGGGTACTGCAGTCCCACCCACACTCCACCGAACACCATCGCGACGAACGCGACGGCTCCGGGCAGGAACGGAAGATTCAGCTGGTACAAGTAGACGCCGAACACGATGGCGAGCGCGAGGTAAATGAAGCTCGCGGTCGCCGCCGACGGGAACGCGTTGAACACGACAGCGACCACGAACGCGAACACCGCGATGACGAGGATGATGGTCAGGAACGCGAACCACAGGAGCATATCCTTCCCGCGGTCGCCGACGTACTCCCCGATGATGGAGCCAATCGACTTGCCGTCGTGGCGCACACTCGATGACAGCGACATGAAGTCGTGTGCGGCCCCGAGCAGTGGGTTCCCGATGGCAATCCAGAGAATAGCGGGCAGCCAGCCGAAGGCTGCACCCGCCGTAATCGGACCGACGATAGGTGCACCACCGGCGATACTGGAGTAGTGGTGACCCAACAGAACTGGTTTCTTCGAGGGGACGTACTCCTGTCCGTCCTCGTATTTGTGCGCTGGCGTCTCCTGTTCGTCGTCGAGTTCGACGAACTGGGCGAGATATCTGGAGTAGCCGAGATATCCCACCGAGAACGTTATCAGACTGGCAACGACCAGTACGGCAATTTGTACCATGGGCTACCGTATATCATGGAAATGTACTACATAAACCTTCGGCTTTGAGATACAATACCAGACACATCGAAAATCGCACGACGGTAGCCGCTTGTAGGGTGAGATACATATTCCAGACGAACAGAAAGCCTATACGCTCTGCTTGAACTCGAGTTCGCTCGCGACCTCCTCGAGAAACGACCCCTTCACCTCGGAGACGCGGGTCTCGATTTCGGCGATGATCGGCGGTTCGAACCCACGGAGTTCGGCGAGTCGCTCCTGTTCGGTCTCGATGCGCTGTCTGAGGAACCGCGCGCCCCGGCCGGTCTCGTCATCGTCGGGCGCGGGCGTGAGTCGGTTCACGATGATGCCCTCGACGGGGAGGTCGCGCTCGCGGAGACTCTCGATGGCCCGCTCGCTTTCACGCACTGAGAGGGCGTCGGGGTTCGCGACGAGGACGAAGGAGGCGTCTTCACGCAGGGTCTCGCGGGCGAACTCGAACCGCTCTTTCCGGTCGCGCAGGCGGGCGAGAATCGGGTCACCCAGACTGGTGCGGCGCGGCTCTCGACCCCCGATTGCGGCCTTCTCGTAGAGGTCGATACTCGCCTCCCGCTTCTCGACGAGGCGGTCGATCCAACTGCCGAGATACTCCGGCAGCGAGAGGAGCCGGAGGGTGCCGCCGGTCGGCGAAGTGTCGAAGACGACGCGGTCGTGGTCAACGTCGCGCATGAGTTCGATGAAGCGGTCGAACAGCGCCGACTCGTGTGCGCCGGGGGTCTGGTGGGCGAGTTCGATCTGGCGGTCGATCTCGTTGACGATGCCGGCGCTGACCTGGTCGCCGAGGGCGCGTTTCGTCTCCATCAGGTGGTCGGTCACCTCCTGTTCGGGGTCGATTTCGATGGCGTCGAGCGAGTCGTAGCCGTCGACGGGGGTCGGCTCGTCGCCAAAGGACTGGTCGAACACGTCGGCCGTCGAGTGAGCCGGGTCGGTGGAGACGATGAGCACGTCTTCGCCCGCGCGAGCGCGCTTGTGTGCGAAGGCGGCCGACATCGATGTCTTACCGACGCCGCCTTTCCCGCCGAAGAATGTGAACCGTGCCATCAGAAGTGGTACTGTTGGCCCTTGCGTTCGAGCACCGACTCGCGGTCCCACATCCGGCGTTCCCACTGGGCGAACTCCTCGGCGAGATACGGGAGTAGCTCGGCCGTGTAGTAGGAGACGGGACTCGGGATGCCGAAGGCGTCGGGGAAACACGCGAGCAGGAAGGCGTCCTCCTGGTCTTCGGCTTCCTGCTCGATGAGTTCGTACGCCGGATGTGACACCATCCCGTGGTAGAGTCCGCGGGCCCACTCTTCGAGCCACTCGCGGAACTGCCTGATGCGCGTCTCGATATCCATGTCACAACGACTCGCGTACGGCGACTTAACGCTGACCCGCGCCGCCGCTAAGTAGCCCCGTGTCGAACGCCACCCATGGACGGGATACCGGTGACGATACTCAGCGGTGCGTTGGGCGCAGGCAAGACGACAACGCTGAATCACCTGCTCGAAAACGCCGGCGGGAGAAAAATCGCCGTCCTCGTCAACGACATGGGCGAGGTGAACGTCGACGCGCAGTTGGTCGAGAATCGAGAAGACGGGGTGGCGGAGCTATCGAACGGCTGCATCTGCTGTGATTTGCGCGACGACCTTGAGGTCGAGGTGAGCCGGCTGGCGCGCGAACGCGAGTTCGAGGCGCTCGTCGTTGAGTCGTCAGGCATCTCCGAGCCGGCACCCGTCGCCCGGCTGTTCACCACCGGCGCGGCGTCGGCTCCGTACGACCTCGACACGCTCGCGACAGTGGTCAACGCCGAGACGTTCCGCGAGACCCTCGACTCCGAGGAGACGGCGTCAGTCGAGGACGTGCGCCGTACCCGGACCGGACAGGCCGACCGGAGGACCGACCGCCGGCCACTCTCGGATTTGCTCGTCGGACAGGTGGAATGTGCGAACGTCATCCTCCTCAACAAGTGCGACCTCGTGGACGAACAGACTCTCGGTGAGACGGAGACGCTACTCGAATCGCTGAACCCCAAAGCACACATCGTCCGAACGACGGAGGGGGCCGTCGACCCCGGCGAGATACTCGACACCGGGCGGTTCGACCTCGAGACGACGAGCGAGACGGCGGCGTGGCAGCGGGCGGCCGACCACGCCGACCACGACCACGACCACTCACCCCAGTCAGAGTACGGCATCGACTCTTTCGTGATTCGGGCCGAGCGACCCGTCGACGGAGACGCGTTCGAGGAGTTCGTCGGCTCGCTCCCGGAGTCGGTCGTCCGGTCGAAAGGACAGGTGTGGATCGCCGGCAACGACGAGACCCGCCACCAGTTCAGTCAGGCCGGGCCGTCGGCGCGACTCGCCCCCGGCGAGCAGTGGGTGGCCGCGATGTCGGAGACGAGACAGGAGATGCAACGCCGGATGCACCCGGACCTCGCGTGGGGCGAGCACGGCGACCGCCGGACCGAACTCGTCGTTATCGGGCGCGAGATGGACGAAACACGGATACGGGAGTCGTTCGAGAGGTGTCTCGTCGACGCCGGCGGCGAGTACGAAAATCGGTTCCCGGTGGACGCGGCGTACGACTTCTAACAGGCACACCCCGTCGTCGTGGCGCTCCGCTCGAACTCCATGGCGTCGCCACACGACGGACACTCGGGCGTCTCCTCGCCCTCCTGGTCCAGGTCGCGGATGCGCTCGCTGCAGTCGTAACACCAGTAGGAGCCGTCGGAGACTTCCTCGCTCGACTCTCCACGGTTAGGCGATTGGGTGGACGGCTTGAGGACCTCCTTGGCCGTGCTCGACAGTCCCATACCGTGTGTGAGACACACAGCCACATACTCTGGTGCGGCTCAGAGGTCGCGCGTGAGACTCGCGATAGCGCGCTGTAACTCGCCCTTGCGCTTCCACGCGGCGACCCTGTCAACGATACCGGGGCCGCCGGTAGCGACGGTCGACTCGAGCGTGAGCGTCGTTCCCTCGTCGTCCGACTCATAAGAGAGCGTGGTCGAAAGCTGGGCGAGCGGGCCGCGCACCTGCTCGTAGCTGAGCCGGCGCTCGCCCGACTCGAAGACGAAGGTGAGTTCGAGTCCGGCGCGGCCGGCCGTGACGACCGTCTGGCCGTCGCGTTCGGTCGTCTCGCGGACGGCGAAGCTCCCCTCGGCGTCGATGAGTCGGGCTGGCGTGAGCAGCCGTTCGACCTCCTCGGGGGTAGCGGGGACGAACCGGCTGACGGAAACCTCGCACATAGCCGGCGTACGCTGGGGGAGTTCATGAGTGTGGCGTCGGGCGAGGGAGCTAAGTGAATCGGTCCAGAGTGACAACCAATGGCCAGCGATGGGGACATCCGCGTGTTGCTCGTGCTTGACGTACTCCTGTCTGCCGTGTTCAGCTACGTCGTCCTGTGGGGGTTGGAGTTCGCAGACATCGCACAGCTGACGACCCGGAACTTCGTCGCCGCGACCGCCGTCATCACCGTGGTGACGTATCTGGTCGTGCTGCGACAGTAGAACGGAGAAATTTATCCGCACGCGCGTTGGTCCTTCGTGTATGCCAATCGAGGACCGCGACGACGCCTACGTCGTCGGCCACGCGCTCGCGAAACACACGCTCTCGCGGCTCCGCTCCGTCGAGACCGAACAGGTCGGATTCCGCAAGGGACTCGTGAAGCTGGGTCGCATCTGCGGCTACGAGATCATCGACGGTGCGATGGAAACGGAGTTCGTCTCCATCACCACGCCGCTTGCCGAGACGACCGGGGAGCGCGTGAAGGGACTCGACGACGTGGTCATCATCAACGTGCTACGCGCCGCGACCCCGTTCGTCGAGGGGCTGTTGAAGGCGTTCCCGCGCGCGAAGCAGGGCGTCATCTCGGCGGGACGCGACGAGGAGGCAGGCATGGACGAGGACGGCGAATTCCCCATCACTGTCGACTACGTGAAGCTGCCGGACATCTCGGAAGACGACACGGTCATCATCGCCGACCCGATGCTCGCGACCGGCTCCACGATGGTGACGGTGTTGGACCACGTGCTCGAAAACGCGAATCCCGAGCGCACGCTCGTGCTCTCTGCGGTCGCCGCCCCGCCGGGGCTCGTCCGCGTCAACGAGGCGTTCCCGGAGACAGACCTGCTGACCGTCTCCATCGACGAGCGGCTCGACGAGGACGGCTTCATCGTTCCCGGGCTGGGCGACGCGGGCGACCGCGCCTTCCGCACGACCTGACGGCAAAACGGCTTTGCCGGCGACACACCTACGCGTGGTGTGAGCGAGACAGACCAGCCGGAGGCCCCGGACCGCCCGGGCGTCGCGCGGTTCATCACCGCCCTCCACGTCCGTCGGAACGCAGCCATCGGCTTCGCTATCAGCATCCTCGTCGCCGCCATCTTCACCCACGGCACCATCGTCGGAGCCGACGGCCCGCGCCCCGACGCGGCGTATCTCGCCCTCGGCTTCGTGCTCGCGGTCGGACTCGGTCTCTTGCTTGCGGCCATCTTCACGCTCGGCTCGGCGATTCGACTCGCGCGCGCGGAGTAGCTATTCGGTCAGTTCGACCATCCGTGCTGCGCCGGTCCGGGTCCCCTTCGCGATGAGCACGTCCCCGGCGTCGAGTTTCGTCTCCGGGCCGGGAGAGACGACCCAGCCGGTCTGTTTGCCGGTCGGTGCACGCGACTCGTCGCCGCGACGGACGGCGATGACGCGCATCCCGGTCTCGGTCTTGACGGCTACGTCACCGAGGGTTCGGCCCGCGAGGGGACTTCCCTCGCCGACCGCGTAGCGGGCGATGATTTCGTCGGATTCGAGCACGGCCTCGCGGATGACGAGGTGGCTGTCCAACCCCCGGAGCACGCCCTCGCTGATTTCGAGTGCGGCGTCGGAGATGACCTCCGTCGCTGCCGCGAGCTGCACCAGTCCGCGCAGGGAGACGGGGTCGTCCACCTCGGCGGCGGCCCGGAGCGTCCACGCCTCGAACCGCGACTGGAGGGCGTCCACCTCGGCTTCCAGGTTGAGCACCTCCTCGGCGAGTCCGTCGTCGTCGAATAACACGGCGCCGTACGCCAAATCGACGGCGAGTTCAGACACGTCTTTCATCAGGACGACCGAGTCCATCGCGCGTTCGAGGTCGGCAGACGACTCGGTCGGCTGTTCGGGCGGTTCGTACTGCTCGCCGGAGAGCTTCTCGTAGACGCCCGTGACGCCGAGTTCAGGCCCGCGGAGCAGAGCGACGTCGCCACCTTGGAGGACGGTCTCGGCGTCGGGGTCGGTGAGCCAGTCACCCGCTCGCCGGACGGCGATGACGCGGACCCCCGTCTCGGTCTCCAGATTCGACGCGCCGAGCGACTGGCCGGCGAGCAGGGAATCCGGGCTGATTTCCGCGCGCACGAGCGTCTCCACCGACTCGGGGAGGGCGGCCCGCATCGCCTCGGGCAGCCCCACGTCTTCGAGGACGACCTTCGCGATGTCGCCGGCGGCGTCGGACACCTTCTCGGCCGCGCCGACGATACCGAGGACGGGCGCGAGCGCCTCCACGTCGTCCGGACTGCGCGCGGCCATCAACAGGCTCATCCGGGCGCGGAGCTGGAGCACGTCCATCCGGGATTCGAGGTCGAGCACCTCCTCGGCGACGGCGTCCGACCGCAGGAGGACGGCTGAGTACGAGAGGTCGATGAGCAGTTCGGCGGTGTCTTTCATCTCGGCCAGTAGCTCCTTCACGCTGACCGGTTCGTACTCGACTTCCCGTGGCATACCTCGCCTTCGCCGGGAGGTGATAAAAGCGTCCGTGCCAGATTATCATGGATGTGCCTGAACGACAATCCTTTTTGTAGCGCCCTTGGAATCCGAGGTATGTCAGACGAACTCAGGAAAGGGCTCGAAGGTGTGCTCGTCGCAGAGTCGGAACTCAGCTTCATCGACGGGGACGCTGGAAAGCTGGTCTACTGCGGCTACGCCATCGAAGATCTCGCGACCGAAGCGAGCTTCGAGGAGGTGCTGTATCTGCTCTGGAACGGTGAGCTACCGACCAAGTCCGAACTCACAGCCTTCGCGGACTCCATCGCCGAGGAGCGCGGCGTTGAGGACGCTGTACTCGAAACCGCAAAAGCACTCGCAGCGGCCGACGAGGAGCCGATGGCCGCGCTCCGGACGCTCGTCTCGTATCTCTCCGCGGAGGACGACGAGGCCGACGTGCCGGCCGCAGACCAGGCCGCCTCGCGCCGGAAGGGTCGCCGGCTGACCGCGAAGATTCCGACCGTGTTGGCGGCGTTCGACCGCTACCGACGCGGTGAGGAGCCGGTCGACCCCGACCCCGAACTGGGGTACGCCGCGAACTTCCTCTACATGCTCACCGGCGAGGAGCCGGACGAGGTGGCAGAGGAGACGTTCGACCAGGCGCTCACGCTCCACGCCGACCACGGGCTGAACGCCTCCACGTTCACGTCAATGGTCATCGGCTCCACGATGGCCGACATGTACTCGGCCGTGACCGGCGGCGTCGGCGCGCTTTCGGGTCCGCTCCACGGCGGCGCGAACCAGGACGTGATGGAGATGCTCCTCGACATTGACGAGGACGGTGCCGACCCGGTCGAGTACGTCGAACGGAAAGGCGAGCAAGAAGACTGGCGCGTCCCCGGCATGGGCCACCGCGTTTACGGCGTGAAGGACCCGCGTGCGGTCATCTTAGAGAAGAAGTCCGAGGAGCTGAACGCGACAGCTGAGGGGACCAACTGGTATGAACTGGCCGACGCCATCGAACAGCACTTCGAGGAGCAGGGGCTCGTCTCGAAGGGCATCGCGCCGAACGTCGACTTCTACTCGGGGACCGTCTACTACCAGCTCGGAATCCCGGTCGACATGTTCACGCCGATCTTCGCGATGGCACGAACCGGCGGCTGGGTCGGCCACACGCTGGAGTATCAGGCAGAAAACCGTCTCATCCGGCCACGCGCTCGCTACACCGGCGAGAAAAATCGCGGGTTCGTCCCGCTCGAAGAGCGCTAGGCGCTTTCGGCACGTTCGGACATCATTTTCGCGGCACGCGGTGCCCACGCGGTTCGCTCGAAGCCCCACCAGACGACGAGTGCCATCCACAGATACGACAGCCCCATCCCGACGTAGACGCCGACGGGACCGTAGCCGAGCGTGAGCGCGAGCAGCCACGAGAGGCCGACGAACAGGCCAAACCGGGCAGTCGTCCGGGCGAGAAGCGGGATGCGCGTCTCGCTGGCTCCCTGTAGTCCACCCGACAGCGCCGAGAAGGCCGCAAGTGCCACGCCGGCGAGCCCGTAGACGCGGGCGAAGGCGACGCCGTACTCGACGACGGCGGGGTCACTCGTGAAGACGCCGACCGCGACCGGGGCCGCGAGCGCCAAGGCGAGTCCCAACAGGCCGACGAGGACGACGCTGAGACCGGCGACCGCCCGGCCGTCGAAGTGGGCGCGGTCGGCGTTACTCTCTCCGAGCGCCTGTCCGACGAGGACCGACGCTGCGACGTTGAAACTCCGCGAAATCGGCGCGGTCACCTGCTGGTAGAGTCGGCGTGCAATCTGGAAGCCGGCGGTGACCGAGTCGCCCGCCGGAAACGAGAGGAGCAAGGCGTTGAACGGGAACTGCGCGGCTTCCGAGATGAGTCCCTCGAGTGTTCGGGGAACGGACACCTGCAACAGCTGTTTCGTGATGGTGAGACTCCGCGGGCGGACGAACGCTGGCGCGGTGCGGTCGGACGCGAGCGCGCCGAGAAACAGGGTCGCGGCGGTGACGTTGGCGGTCGCGGTCGCGTAGCCAACGCCGGCCACTCGGAGTTCGGGGGCACCGAGCAGGCCGAGCCCGAGCACGACGGAGCCGGCGATGTTAGTGAGGTTCGCGAAGACGTTGACGTACATCGGCGTACGGGTGTCACCGGTTCCCTGGAGCGAGCGCGCGGCGACCAGCGTGACGAGCCGCGCGGGGGCGGTGACGAGGACGATTCCCAGGTACGTCGCGCCGAGGCGAACCGCCTCGGCGCTCGGGTCGAACAGCCGGATGGCGGGCTCTGCAAACAGGAGCGCGCCGACGGCAAACGGCAGACCGACGAGGAAGCCGATGAGCAGCGCCTGCGTGATGGCCTCGTCGCGGCTGGCAGTCTCGCCAGCGCCGGTGTCCTGTGAGGAGAGAGCGATTGCGCCGCCGCCGAGTCCGAGACCAATGCGGAGCGGAAACCGCGCGTAGAGGTCACCGAGCGTGACGGCGACGACGGCTGCCGGCGAGAACAGCGCCGTGACGAGCACGTCGGTCGTCCGCATCGCCGTCCGGACGACGGTCTCGGCCGCGATGGGCGCAGACAGCGAGAGCGTCCGCTTCCAGACGCTCCGCAGTCGAGACCACTCCATACCGAGTCGACGGTACCGCCGGCGTTGAGTCTATCGACCGCGGAAGTGGGCGAACAGACGGTCCACCGGTCGGTAGCAGGTGGACCGTACAACCGCCGTGGCCCGCCACCGCAACGTTCAGACGATGGGGCCGGTGGTGCGCGATCGGTTAAAAAGAGACGTTCGTCTCCATCCCGTCGGTGGCGTCGTCGAGTCCGTCCTCGACCGCCTCCTGTGTCATCGCCTCCGAGAGGTCGGCGTCGGGAATCGCGTCGGTGAACGCGGAGTAAAACCGCTTGGAGACGCGTCGAGACTCGGCTTCGGCGTCAAGGACGCGCCGGTATCGACGCACCGTCGAGTCGGAGACGCCGAGTTCGGCGGCCGCCTCGGCGGTCGAAGCGTCGGCGAGGGCGCGCAGGGAATCGAGGTCGAAGGGCGCGTCGCGGTCGCGGTCGCGAATCAGGTGTAAATCGAGCCGCGCACGCGCGACCGTGTCGCGTGCCACCCCGAGGTCGTCGGCGATGTCGCTGTCCGTGCGGCCATCGAAGTAGCCGCGGACGATCGCCTCGAGCGCGTCGGTGTCGAGGTCGGTCGCGAACTCGTACTTCTCCCGCATCTGTCCGATGACCGCGGCGATGCGGTCGGCGTTGTCACCGCCGGTGAGCGAGCCCCTGTCTGCCTCCTGTGACTCCGTGACGGTCCCCTCGTCGGAGACCTCCATGAAGATGTCACGGAGCGCTTCGGTTTGCTCGTCCATTCCCCAGATGTACGTGCAGCAGCGACTTATCATTGCGGGCCGGGTTCGTAAACCACTACACAAAAGTAAGTTTACGAGAATCGTGTGGCAATGAGCACGGAGACACAGCAGGTAGAACTCATCGGCGATGAGGTCGTCGGGAATCTGGTCCGGGCGGCGCTGTTGGCCGCGCTGACGGGCGCGTTCGCGTACGTCACCTTCCCGAATCCGGCCTCGCCGACCAGCGTCACACTACAGGTACTGGGCGTCTTCATGTCGGGACTGCTGTTGGGACCGGTGTGGGGCGGCGTCTCGATGACGCTGTATCTCGCGGCCGGTGCGGTCGGCGTCCCGGTGTTTGAGGGAGCCGCGGCCGGCTTCGGCCCCCTCGTCGGCACGACGGCGGGCTTCCTCTGGTCGTACCCGCTCGCGGCAATCGCAATCGGCGCAATCGCGTACGGTGGAATCGAGACCGACGCCGACCTCGACGCGCCGCTGTGGCAGTTAATCGCCGCGCTGGTCGCGGGGACGGTTATCATCTACGCGCTCGGCGCTGCCGGCCTGGTCGTGCTCGGGAACCTGAGCGTCGAGGCCGCGGTCGTCGGTGGCACCCTGACCTTCCTGCCCGCGGAGGCGGTGAAGGCCACCGTCGCGGTCGGTATCGTCCGCGCGGACGAGCTGTCGGCGACGTGATCCGCGTCGAGGGGCTGGTCCACCGATACGGCGAGACGCCGGCCGTTGACGGCGTCGACCTGACGCTCCCGGACGGTGAGTACGTCGTGCTGGCGGGACCCAACGGCTCCGGAAAGACGACGCTCGTCAGGCATCTGAACGCGCTGCTCTCGCCCGACGAGGGACGCGTCCTCGTCAACGGAACCGAAGCGACCGAGGACCCAGTGGCCGCCCGCACCGCCGTCGGGATGACATTTCAGGACCCGCGAGACGGCTTCGTCGCGGCCACCGTCGGTGCCGACGTGGCCTTCGGCCCGGAGAATCTCGGGCTCGCACACGGGGAAATCGACCGCCGGGTGGGCCAGGCGCTCGACGCAGTGAACATGCGGGGCCGAGAGGATGAGCGCGTGGACGCGCTGTCGGGCGGTGAGCAGATGCGCGTCGCCATCGCCGGCGCGCTCGCGATGGAGCCGGACCACCTGATACTGGATGAGCCGTTCGCCGGACTCGACTGGCCCGCCCGTCGCGAGGCGTTCGACCGCCTGCGCGCGCTCGCACGCGAGGACGCGGGCGTTCTCGTCGTCACCCACGACCTGCGCGACCACGTCGACGCGGCCGACCGCGTACTCGTGCTCGCGGACGGGTCGATTGCTGTCGACGCCCCGCCGGAACAGGCCCGCGACCGCCTCGCCGAGTTCGACGTACGCCCGCCGTGAGCGTCCGGTATGAACCGGGCGCGACACTCGTCCACCGGCTCGACCCGCGGGCGAAGCTGGCGGCACAGGTGAGCATCGCCGTCGCCGCGCTCGTCCACACCACCCCGCGCGGGCTGGTCGCGCTCACGCTGCTGGCGGGCGTGATTCTCGCGCTCGCGCGCACTTCGCCGACGGCCGCGCTCGCCGAGTTCGCGCTCGTCCTCCCGTTTCTCGTCGGCGGACCGCTCATCGAAGGCGTGACGATTTCGCCGGTCGGCTTCTCGATAGAGCAGGCGATTCCACCAGCACTCGCCGCCTACCGGACCGTCCTGCTCTTGCTCGTCGCAGCAGTGTACGTTCGGACGACGCCCATCCGAGAGTCGCGGGCCGCCATCCAGCGGACGGTTCCCGGAAAGCCGGGGCAGCTGCTCGGCGTGGGCGTCGGCTTCGTCTTCCGGTTTCTACCGCTCTTGCGCCGTGACATCGCCCGACTCCGGGACGGGTCGGCCGCCCGGTTGGGGACCGAACGGTCGATTCGCGAGCGGATGCGACTGGTCGCGGTCGGCGGGTTGAACCGCGCCTTCCAGCGGGCCGAGAGGTTCGAACTCGCCGTGCAGGCGCGGTGTTTGGCGTGGAATCCGACGCTGCCACGGCTCCGGTTCGCGCGCCGAGACGCACCCGTGCTCGCGCTCGCGGCGGGATTGCTTGCGGTGGCTGTCATCTGACCCAAACGGACGGAGACGACGGCGTCTGCGGCTGTGAGAAGATTTAAGCGACCAGTCGCCTGTGTCACGACCATGTTAGAGAGTCCGCTGCTCCAGTCGGGTGAACAGGTCACCCGAGAGACGTTCTGGGGCATCTCACACGTCGGTGAAGCCGTCTTCTACTATCTGGCGGCGGTGACAATCATCGTCTTCCTCTACGGTGTGTACCAGCGCTTTGCTCGGTACACCCGTGGCTCGGAAGATTGGTTCGACCGTCTCGACGACTTGCCGGGCCGAATCACGTCGGCCGCTAAGACCGTCGCGTCCAACGAAAAGCAGTTCAACCGCGACCTCGTGGGCGGGGTGATGCACGCGTTCATCTTCTGGGGATTCATGACGCTGCTCATCGGGACCACCATCATCGCCATCGACATCGACATCTTCCGGAACCTCACCGCGATCATCACGGGGGAGCGTCAGTCCTTCTTCGTCGGTGACTTCTATCTCTCATACTCGCTCGTGATGGACGCGATGGGGCTGCTGTTCGTCGCCGGCGTCTCCATCGCACTGTGGCGGCGTTACGTCTCCCGGACGGACCGGCTCCACGGGAAACACACCTCCCGCGAGGACGACTTCCTCGTCTGGTCGCTGTTCTTCCTCGGCGTCGGCGGCTACGTGCAGGAGGGGCTTCGACTGCTCGGAACGGCCTCCGTCGAGGCCGGTTCGCTCGCGATCACCTCCTACGAAGAGGTCTCTTTCGTCGGCCACTTCGTCGCCGACGTGATGTTCGTCGGCGGGATGACGCCGGGGATGGCGGAGGCGGCCTACCCGATTATGTGGTGGTCACACGCGATTCTCGCGTTCGTCTTCGTCGCCTCCATCCCGTTCATGAAGCCGTTCCACATGATTTCGAGCTTCGCCAACATCGTCGTCAAAGACGAGAAGGCGGGCAAACGGCTTCCGGGCGTGCCGGCGGCGCTCGACGCCGACTCGGGCGCGGAGTCCGTCGACTCCTTCTCGTGGAAGGAGATGCTCGACCAGGACGCCTGTACTAAGTGTGGCCGCTGTTCGTCCGTCTGCCCGGCGAAGGCATCCGGTCGCGACTTGGACCCGCGTGACGTGATTCTCGACCTGAAGCAGTACCGCGAGTCCGTCGACGCCGGCGGCGAGACGACCGACATCATCGCCGACGGCGGCCAGGTCATCGCCAGCGAATCGATGGAGTCGTGCATGTCCTGTATGGCCTGCATGGACGCGTGCCCGGTCGAAATCGAGCACCTCAAGCACTTCACCAAGCTGAATCGCCAGCTCACCGACCAGGGTGACATCCAGCCGAGCCTCCAGGAAGTGTTCCAGAACGTGATGCAGAAGGGCAACACCTTCGGCAACAGCCAGCGCACCCGCGGCGACTGGACCGAGGACGTGGACGTGGAGGTTCCCGACGCCCGCGAGCAGGAGGTCGACTACCTCTGGTACGTCGGCGACTACCCCAGCTACGACGACCGCAACAAGAAAATCGCCCACTCGCTCGCCCGCATCTTCGACGCTGCGGACGTGAGCTTCGGGATTCTGTTCGACGACGAGAAGTACGACGGCAACGACATCCGCCGGGTCGGCGAGGAGTTCCTCTACGTCGAGCTGGCGGGCCACCACGTCGAGACGTTCGACGAGTGTGAGTTCGACACGCTCGTCACCACCGACCCCCACTCGTACAACACGTTCAAAAACGAGTATCCGGAGGTCGACTTCGAGGAGTTCGCCGACGACCCGATGATGCCCTTCGACGTGGAAGAGCCGTGGAACCCCGACGGCGACATCGACGTGTACCACTGGACGCAGGTGGTCGAGGAACTCATCGAGGAGAACGCGCTCGGGCTCGACGGGACGGAACTTGACTACACCGTCACCTACCACGATCCGTGTCACCTCGGCCGGTACAACGACGAGTACGAGGCTCCCCGCTCGCTCATCCGCGCGACGGGCGTCGACCTCCACGAGATGCCCCGCAACCGCGACAACTCATACTGCTGTGGCGGTGGCGGCGGCGGCTTGTGGATCGAACAGGAAGAAGAGGAGAAGCCGAGCGAAGAGCGGCTCCGCGAGGCGCTCGAAGACACCGACGCCGGCAGCGCCGTCGAGAAGTTTGTCGTCGCCTGTCCGATGTGCATGACGATGTACGAGGACGGCCGCAAGACCGGCGACTTCGAGGACGACATCGAAATTGTCGACATCGCCGAACTCGTCGTCGAGGCAATCGACGCGGGCGGCGTCTCCGCGAGCGCGACCGACGCCGGCACCCCGAGCGCACCGGCCGACGACTAACGCCGGTACCGAATCGTCCGCGTCCCCTCGAATCGGGGGCCTTCGCCCGCTTCTTCGAAGCCTTTCGACTTCACGACCTCGCGTAGCTCGTCGTCCACGGCTAGTAGCAGTTCGACGGACATCTCTTCTTGACGAGCGAACTCGAGTGGCGCGTCCAGCAGCCGACGACAGGCTTCGGCGGTCCCCTGTATCTGGGTGACGTGGACCGTCTCGCGGCGCGCGTCATACGCGACGAAGCCGCGGACCGGTTCGTCCTCTCCGGCTTCATCTTGGTCTGCTGTGTGGTCGGCGACCGCCACCTGAACGGTCCGGTCGTGGACGAGGTTCCGAGTCACGTCCGTCGGGCGGCCCGTCAGCTCTGCCATCCAATCGGCGTCGCGTTCCACGGCGTCACGCAGGTGCATACCGTCGTTTCGAGGCCGAGCCACTTGAGACGTGAGACCGAAACCGGTTCGTGGGTGGGTGACATACCGCCGCGCATGAGCGACGACTCGGGGGAGTGTGCCTTCTGTCGGATGGCGATACCCGAATCGCCCGTCGAACACGGGGGCAAACAGTTCTGTTCGACGGCGTGTCGGGAGCGGCTGTCCGAGACGGGAACGCCGTTCGTCGCGGCCGACAGCCACCGTCGCATCCAGCCGGGGGTGTCGGGACTCGACGCCTCGCTGCCGAACGGCTTTCCGCGCAACGCCTTCGTCCTCGTCGCCAGCGAGGCGGGGACGCGCGACCGCGCGCTCGGCGCGGAGCTGGTGTGGCGCGCGCTCAAGCGGGGCGAGCCGGTCGTCTTCACCTCGTTCCAGGAGCCACCCAGCGCGGTCGTCCAGCAGTTCATCGCCATGGAGTGGAACGTGCTGCCGTATCTGGAGTCGGGGCAACTCCACATCGTCGACTGTTTCACCTACCGGCTGGACGGACAGGGCCGCGACCGGCTGTTCGACCGGATGGGCGAGTGGAATCGCTATCTCTCGACGGTTGCACGGGCCGCGACCACGCCCGTCCGTGACCCGACCGACATTCGCGAAATCGAGAACAAACTCGACAACGCGCTCGAAGGCCGCGAGATGATCGACGACGGGCTAGTCGTCATCGACTCGCTGACTGAGATGGGGACGCTCACCCAGCCGGTCCAGGCGTACGACTTCGTGAAAGACGTGCGCGCTGACGTATGCAAGGGGCGATTCGTCCCCATCTTCGCCGGCGCGGCCTTCGGCGGGGGCGGCGGTAGGGGCGACTCGTTCCCCCACGACCTCACCTACGTGATGGACGGGCTCGCCGAACTGAAGTTGGACGAAGAGCCTTCGGGCGACCAGCTGGTGAAGCAGGTTCGAATTCGGAAGCTGAACGGCGCGGCCGTCGACCCCGAGTGGCACAGCTACGACTTCGAACCGGGAACGGGGATGGTGACTGACGAGCGACCGAGTGGAGCGAGCGGCGTGGGCGAACGGACCGATGGCGAACAAACTGGGGAGTCGGGTGACGACACAGTCGACGGCGACGGAGCGACCGACGCGCCAGAGTGAGGGCAATCTTTCGTGGCATGAAAGGGATTATCCCCCACGGTAGGGTAGTTCTGCTATGCACGTACACGACTCACGGGTGAGCAGATGCGGGTTGTAGCGAAGTTCGGCGGCACCTCGCTCGGTAACGGCGAACGGGTGAATCGGGCGGCCGACTCGATTGCCGACGCGGTCGAAGCGGGCCACGACGTGGCCGTCGTCGCCAGCGCAATGGGGTCGACCACCGATTATCTGCTCGGCTCCATCGAGTTCGACACCGATGACGCCGACCGCGCCGAAATCGTCTCGATGGGCGAGCGAACCTCCGTCCGAATGTTGAAGGCCGCGCTCACCCCCCGCGACATCGACGCGCGGTTTCTCGAACCGGGCAGCGAGGACTGGCCTATCATCACCGACGCCCACGGCGAAGTGGACGTCGAAGAGACGAACCGACGGGCGCTCGCGCTCGCGGAGGCGATGTCGGCAGAGGGGTTCGTCCCCGTCATCACGGGCTTTCTCGCACAGGACCACGCCGGCAACGTGACGACGCTGGGGCGGGGCGGCTCGGATACGACCGCCGTCATGCTCGGAAAACACATGAACGCCGACGAGGTCGTCATCGTCACCGACGTCGAGGGCGTGATGACCGGTGACCCCTCCGTCGTCGAGGGAGCGCGCAACGTGGGGAAAATCAGCGTCGACGAGCTCCGGAACCTCTCCTTCCGCGGGGCCGAGGTGGTCGCGCCGTCCGCGCTCGCGTACAAGACCGAAGCGATGGACGTGCGCGTCGTCCACTACCAACACGGCGACCTGCTGGCCGGCGGCACCAACATCGAAGGCCAGTTCGAGAACCTCATCGACCTCCGAGAGGGGAAACTCGCCTGTATCACCGTCGCGGGACGGGCGATTCGGAACCGTCCCGGTATCCTGAACGAACTCTCCGCGCCGCTGTCGGCGGCCGAGATAAACATCGACGCCGTCGCCTCCGGCATGGACTCGGTCACCTTCTACGTCGACGCCGAACAGGCCGAGGAGGCGGAGACGATTCTCCACGAGGCGGTCGTCGCCGAGGAAGCGCTCTCGTCTGTCACCGTCGAGGACAGCATCGCCGTCATCCGCGTCACTGGCGGGAACCTCCCGAGCGAACCGGGAATGATTTATCGGGCGCTCACCCCGCTTGCAGACGAGCGCTTCACCGTCCACGACGTGATTAGCTCCGCGACCTCCGTGGCTATCTTCGTCGACTGGGACGCCAAGGAGCGCGCGCTCGAGTTGATGCAGGGCGTCGACTTCTAGCGGCCTTTCCGGAGCCGCATTCCGATTTCTGCGGGCAGGTCGGTCTCTGTGACTCGCTCGACCACGCGCTCGATGTCGTAGCCGACGCGGCGCTCCTCGACCGTCCAATCGTCCGTGTCGAGTAGTGCGTACGCCGCGTCGGGGTCACCGTCGCGGGGTTGGCCCACGCTGCCTGGGTTCAGGACGACGCCGGAGTCGTACCGCTCGTGGTGTTGGACGTGGGTGTGGCCCATGACGAGCGCGTCCCCGTCGAGCAGCGACTCGCTGAACATGTCGGGGTAGGTGTAGCGGTCGGGGTCGTCGGGGTGTCCGTGGACGATGTCGATGCCGTAGCTCCTGTGTTCGGTCGGCAGCGACTCCAGCCACGCGAACTGCGCGTCCGTGAGGTGCTCGCGCGCGTACCGGACGCCCGCGCCGGCCATGGAGTTGAACCCGAAGCTGGTGTCGGTGACGACGGCGCGGTCGTGGTTGCCTCGCACCGTCGGCACGTCTCGTTCACGGAGGGTGTCGACACAGTAGCCGGGCCACGGATTGTAGCCGACCACGTCGCCCGCACAGACCAACGCGTCGACGGCGGGCAGATCATCGAGCACCGCGTCGAGGGCCGGCTTGTTGCCGTGGATATCAGAGAGGACGCCGACGAGCATACGCAGGGTTCTGTCGCCGGCGGCTTCAACCTGGGGCTACTCGTTTACGTAGGCCGTCTCGAATCCACCGTCGACAGGAGCGACGGCCACCGCACAGACCCTATGCTCGAAGTCGGCGTCGTACAGTTCGCGGGCCGCGGCCGCGGGCTCGGTCGCGTCGAGGTCGTAGCCGGCGGGCGCGTCCCGCTCGTAGGTGGCGACGAGCGTCGGCTCCGTGACCTCCTGCACGTGGAGGGCGTCCCGGCGGACGGTGGCGATGTACGCGCCTGCCTCGGAGACGGTGCCGGCGACGCGGGGCGTGTCGTAGTCGTCCTTTTCGAAGTCGAGAGCGTGAAGCGCGGTGACGAGCGCGTCACGCGCCGGGTAGCCGAGCGCGAGCTTCTCGGCGATTGGGTCGACGTGGCTCCCGTTGCCGACGACGGCGGTGTCGTCGGTCGTCCGGACGCAGTTGTAGGCGATATACGGATTGTCGGTCTCGGGGGCGTCGGCGGTCGGCCCGACGACGAGCGCGCCGTTGCGCTCGTACACGTGACGATTTGGGAACGAGCGCGAGGAGACGCGGTAGGCGGCAACCTCCGGCGAGACGACGACGAATCGGCCAACGTACATGCACACAGCTGTACAGCTTCACAACTTAGCCGTGGCGATTAGACACTCCTGTCCAACGGCAGAGCAAGCGGGACGGCTTTGCCGGTGGCGCGAGTCAGCGGGCGTATGCCCGAACTCGGCAAGGTCGGCGGCCAGTTCTTCCGCGAGACGATTTATCCGCATCTCGGCACGGACCGCGAGGACGTCCGCATCGGTCCGCAGGCCGGCGTGGATTTCGGCGTGCTCGACATCGGCGGGCAGGCGCTCGTGGTCGCGACCGACCCGCTGTCGCTCCCGCCGGGACTCGGCTTCGAGCGCGCCGGCCGGTTCGCTCTCGATATCTGTCTCGCGGACGTGGCTGTCGCCGGTATCTCGCCGAGCCATCTCGCCGTCGGATTCAGTCTCCCGCCGGAGATGACCGACGCGCAGTTCGGCGACGCGTGGCGCGCGATGGACGACCGCGCCCGCGAACTCGGCGTGAGCGTCGCCACCGGCCACACCGCCCGCTACGCCGGCGTCCAGTTCCCGTGGGTCGGTGCGGCGACCATCCTGGGCGTCGGCGACCACGAGGAGGTGATTCGACCCGACGGCGCACAGCCCGGCGACGCCCTGCTCGTGACGACCGGTCCAGCGAGCGAGACCGCCGGCCTGTTCGCCTCGATGTTCCCCGAGCAGTTGGGTCTCGACGCCGAGACGGTCGCCGCCGGCCAAGCCCGACTCGACGACGTGGCTTGCGTCGAGGACGCGCTCGCGCTCGCCGAGTTCGACACCCACGCGATGCACGACGCCACCGAGTGCGGGGTGCAGGGCGGGCTCGTCGAGATGGCCGACAGCGCCGGCGTCCGGGTGGACATCGACCGCGACGCGTTCACCTACGCCGACGGCGTGCGGGCCGTCTGTGACGCCATCGGCGTCGACCCTCTGCAGGTCACCTCCTCGGGGACGCTGTTGGTCGCTATCGACCCCGACGACGCCGAGCGCGCGGTCGAGCGACTCGACGAACAGGGGACGCCAGCCGCGGTCGTCGGCACGGTGTCGGCGGGCGAGGGCGTCTTCGAGTCCGGCGAGCGGCTCGAACATCCGGGGAGTGACCCCTCGTGGGCAGCCTACGACGAGTATCGGAGCGAGCGTTGATAACGGATTACGCGCGACCCGAGCTATGACGACCGAACAGGAGTGTCTGGACGCACTCCGTCGGGCAGCAGCCGACCTCGGTGAATCGCCGTCGAAGGTTCAGTACGAGAAGCTGGGGCATCAGCCGGCGTCGACCACAATCATGCGAGTGGTCGGTGGCTGGAACGAGGCAAAAGAGCAGGCCGGGTTGGAGACGGTCGAGGCCGGCGGACAGACCGGCATCTCGCGGACTGCGCCGAAGCCAGACGACGTGGAACTCGACGACGACGAGGTGTGGGAAGAGCTGTCGCCACACCAACGGTGGTATCGGAAGAACCGCGACCGACAGCAGGGAAAGAAGAAGCGACGGCGGCGTGAGCTTCGAGCGTGGCTCACGGAGTACAAACGCGAGCACTGTCGCTGTGAGCGCTGTGGCGAACCCCATCCGGCGTGTCTCGACTTCCACCATCCGGAAGGAGTCGAGAAGCGAGACGGGGTCGCGCGGATGGTGAATCGGGCGTTTTCGAAACCGTCCATCCGTGAGGAGATACGCAAGTGTATCGTGCTCTGTGCGAACTGCCATCGGAAAGAACATTACGCCTCCGAGGACGCAGAGTGACCGAGAGCGGCGGCTTTCGCAAGCCTCATATGACCTAACGCGCTATCGGTAGTTGCACAGTCCGTTAGGGTAGTGGCCAATCCTGTTGCCTTCTGGGGGCAACGACACTGGTTCGAATCCAGTACGGACTACTTCTTCCACGACAACACCGTCAGCAGTTGCTGGATTCGAGGTAGGGAACGCAGCGAGTCTACAGCGAGTAGGCGAGCCGTTCGCCGGTGTCGAGTCCGTTTCTGAGTGCGACGTGAAGCCGCGCTTCGCCGCCGACCCAGTCGCCGAGACAGTAGAGACCGTGTGATTCGGCGCTGTCGACGGGTCCGTGCGCGACGCCGTCGTCGGGGAGCGCGTACCGCCAGCCCTGGTGGTCCGACCACGCCGGGTCGCGCAGGCGGTCGTCGCCGACGATGTCGGCGGCGTGGTCGGCCAGCGCGGCGACGTTGGATTCGGGGTCGTCGTCGTAGTGGTCGAGTGACCACTGGTGGTTCGCCTGCACGACGAGGACGGACTGGCCGTCGGGAACGTGGCCGGCCTTACACTCCTCGCGGGAGAGCCAGCCGACCTCGTGGTTCTTGTCGACGTTGACAAGTCCGTAGTAGGGAGCGTCGAGGTCGAACTCGTAGCCGAGGACGGTGGTGTAGACACTCCGATAGGGGACGGCCTCGCAGGCCTCGGCGAGGGTCTCGCGCACGTCGTGGTCCCAGTCGGCATCGCGGAGTAGTTGGGCGGTCTGGGGAGCGGGCGGGTTCACGAGCAGGGCGTCGAAAGGACCCCATGAGTCGCCGGCGGTGGCGTCAGACGCGGAGTCGCCACCACCTCCGTCGGTGGCGTGGAGTCGCCACTGCTCGCCGTCGCGCTCGATGGTCTCGACGCGCGTTCGTCGGTGGATGTCGGCGTCGGTCTCACCAAAGAGACGCTTCGCGATTTGGGTCAGGCCGCGCTCGTAGCTCCACTTGTGGTCGTCGGCGTCGCGACCCTCCTGTATCTCGCCGTCGTCCTCGAAGACGTAGATAGGTTCACTGGCGTCGACGAGCCCGTCGGAATCGAGCTGCTCGGTGAGCAGGTCGGTGACGCGTTCGTCGTCGTCCTTCACGTAGTTCGCGCCGTAGTCGTAGACGTACTCGTAGTCGCCGCGCCGGCGGGTGGCCGCGCGGCCACAGACGCCCCCCGACTTTTCGAGGACGGTCACGCTCGCCTCGGGAAGGGCGGTATCGAGGACGTACGTGGCGGCGGCGCTCGCGGCTCCGGCTCCGATGACACCGATAGCTGGCATACTCGTATTAATACCGCCAGCAGCAAAAGCCTGGAGCGACCGGCGGTTTAGAAGGGGTACTCGCGCTCGTCGCGCTGGAGCGAAATCCACTTCGTCTCGGTGAGTTCGTTCATGATAGTCTCGCTGTTGTACCCGCCCATCCCGGAGGCGTTGGTGCCCGAGAAGGGGACGTGTGCCTCGTCGTTGATTGGCTGGTCGTTGACGTGGCCGGTATCCATGCGGTCGGCGATATCGAGGGCGGTATCGAGGTCACCGTGGACCGACCCCGACAGCCCGTACTCCGTCGCGTTGGCGAGGTCGACCGCCTCGTCGACAGTCTCGAACGGGATGACCGGCGCGATGGGGCCGAAGTGCTCGTTGCAGGCGGCGGCCATGTCGTTGGTCACGTCCGAGAGGACGGTCGGTTCGACGACGAGCGAGTCGTCGACGCCGTCGAGTTTGACCGTGGAGCCGCCGGTTTCGAGGGTCGCGCCGGCCTCGACCGTCTCCTCGACGTACTCCAGCATCTCGTCGCGCTGGCTCTCGTCGATGATAGGGCCGACGACGGTGTCGTCGTGGGCAGAGCCGGCGGGCAGCGACTCGGCGCGCTCGGTGAGTCGTTCCACGTACTCGTCGTACACCGACTCGTGGACGATGTGGCGGTTGATAGAGATACACACCTGCCCTTGGTGGACGAAGGTGCCGAAGACGGCGCTGTCGATGGCCGCATCGAGGTCGGCGCTCTCGGTGACGACGTGGGCGTTGTTGCCGCCGAGTTCCATCGCCTGAATCGCGAGGTTCTCGGCCGCGAGACCCGCGACGTGTTTTCCGACCGGCGTGGAACCGGTGAAGGCGACGGCGTCGCTTTCGGAGTGGCTGGCGACGGCGTCACCGACGTCAGAGCCGCGGCCGGTGACGACGTTGATGGCGCCGTCGGGGATGCCCGCGGCCTCGGCGAGCGTGCCGAAGAGCAGGCCGCCGACGACCGGCGTATTGGTCGCCGGCTTCACGACGACGGTGTTGCCGAGCGCGACGGCGGGCGCGATGGCGCGCATCGACAGATTCAGCGGGAAGTTCCACGGAGAGATGACCGTGACGACGCCCTTGGGCTGGCGCTTGACGATGCCGCGGACGTGCAGGACCGGAATAGAACATGAACATTTATTATAGATACTCTCGCAGTGAGGGTATGGTAGCACATCGGCAGGCTCCGTGACCCGGCGCACCGCTCACAGACCGACCTGACCATATCCCGCATGACAACGCAAACCGCAACACGCACCACGACTCGTCCGACACCGACCACCAACCGTCGACTGATTCCGCTCCAGCCGCGCCACGGACCACAGCCGAAACGACTCGACGAGTAGACGCCTCGTTTTCACTCTTCGATAGAAGCCAGACAGCGGCCGCAGTCGCGCGTCAGTCCTCGGAGGCCGTGTACGGTCGCTCGCGGACCGTCTCGGCCAGTCGGTCGATTTTCTCGTGGGTCACGTCGCTCGCCATCTCGGCGTACAGGAGTTCGACCTCCTCGCGGCTCATCTTCACCGCGTCGATGGTGGTGACGGCCTCGTGAGCGCGCTCGTTCAGCTCGCGGATGGTGGCGATAGCGAGCAGATACGGCATTCCCATCCCGGCGAGGATACCGATTTCGTCCTCGGGCAGGGTGCGGAGATACCGGCGTGCGCCGTCGGCGTAGTTCGTAGCGCGGTCGGTGATGCGGGCGACGACGCGGGCGACGGAGTCGGTCGCGCTCGGATCTGCGACGGCCTCGTGGTCGATACCTTCGGCTTCGAGCAGTTCACCCGGTAGATAGACATTGTTTTCCGTCTCGTAGTCGTCGCGCACGTCCTTCGCGATGTTGACGAGCTGGAGTAAAAGCGCGAACTGACGGGCGTCCTCGGGGTCGGTCTCCTCCGCGCCGTAGACGCGAAAGAGGTTCGAGAGCAGCTTGCCGACGGTGCCGGCGACGTACCAACAGTACTCCTCCAGTTCGTCGACAGTGCGGAGCCGAAGCCCCCCCTCGTCGGCGTGGTCGCGCAGAAAGTCGGCCATTCCGGTGGCCATCTCGCGGACGACAGAGCGCATGGCGGCCTGCACGTCGGGGTCAAGCGAGGCGAAGACGCGAAAGACGCGCTCGGTGTCGCCGACGACCTGCCAGTCTGCGTTGGGGTCCTCGGGTCGGTGGGGTTCGACCTCGGTGAGGAACGTCTCGACGGTCGCGGGGTGGTCGGGGTCGAGCACGTCGTCGTACAGCTCGAGCAGGCGAGCGCGCTCGCGGGGTGAAATCGACGGGTCGTCCTCGATGGTGTCGGCGATACGGCAGAGTAGATAACCGGTACAGACCCAGGCGTCGACAGGCTCTTCTAAGAGTTCGATGGTGAGCGTGAACGTCCGAGACACGGAGTGGACGGCCTCAAACGTCCACGCTCGGTCGGCGTCTGTAGCCGGCGTCGCCGCCGAAATCGACGGGTGATTGCCGGGCGAATCACTCATTGTATGGTAAGACCGGCCGCTGGTACAAAAGCCCCGTGGGGATTCGTTCGGGTTCTGTCGTCTGCCGTCCCCGAAACTCTTGCATCGACGCAGTCCCTTCCGCGTGTATGGGACGGTACGCCGCGGTGTTGTTCGACCTCGACGGCACGCTCTGTCGCCACGAGCAGGCCATCGAGCCAGTCTTTCACGGTGCCTTCGAGGACCTCGGCGTCGAGCCGGTCGGCGAGCCAGCCGACCTGTGGACCGCGATGCGCGCGATTACTGAGTTCGAGGGCGAGACCGAACAGCTCGCAGACGGAATCGCGCGCGTCGCCGCCGACCACGACTGCGAGCTCGACGCTCGCGCGTGGTCCGAGGCGTTCGTCGACCGGCTCGACTGGACGGACGTGAGCTTCCTCCCGGGGGCCGAGCGAGCGCTCGCGGCCGCGCGCGCGAACGGTTCCGTCGGACTGCTCACGAACGGACCGGAACCGCGACAGTCGACGAAGCTCGCCGCGCTCGGACTCGACGGCGCGTTCGACCCGGTCGTGTACGCCGGCGACCTCGACCGGCGGAAACCCCACCGTGAGCCGTTCGACCGCGCGGTCGCCACCCTCGGAGTATCCCCCGAGCGCGTCCTCTACGTGGGGAACTCGCTGGAACACGACGTCGACGGGGCGCTCGACGCCGGCCTCCCGGTCGCGTGGCTCGATGCCGACGGCGACGGTCCCGGCGACCGCCGGCCGACCCACACCCTCCGGTCGGTCGACGAACTGGCGGCCGTGCTCGGAGCGTGAGTGCCGCGAGCGCCGAGTCCATACGTCCACAGTCCTACCTCGAGGATATGAACGCGGTCGACGCCGTGACCGAAGCGCTTCCCGGCCAGTCGGTACAGCGGGTCAACCCCGTCCAGCGGGGAAACCACAAACAGACACATCTTGTGACGCTCGAGGACCGCGAGGTGGTGGTCCAACTGTCCGCGCGACCCGCGGCGTTCCGGACCGAGTTGGCGCTAGCGCGTGCGGTCCGCGAGCGAACGCCCGTCCCGATGCCCGCGATTCTCGCGGAGGGACGGTACGAAGCTGGGCGCTACGCAGTCGTCGAGCGAGCGCCCGGCGACGACCTCCACGAGCGGTTCGCCGGGTTACCGCTCGCGACACGAGAGACCGTCGCTCGCTCGTTCGGCCGCTGGCTCGCCGCCTGCCACGAGACGTTCCGATTCGACGGCTACGGCGACGTGACGCTCGTCGACGGGGAGCTACGTGCGAGCGACGCCGACTGGCGGGCGTGGTTCGACGACCACCTCACCGAGGGACTGGCGGCGCTTCCGTCGTCGCTGGCGGAGCTTCGCGAGCCGGTGGAGACCACACTGGCCGACGCCGACCTTCCCGAGCGACCGCCGGCGCGGCTCTACCCGTGGGATTTCCGACCCGGGAACGCCGTCTACGACGACGACGCCGGCGTGACGGCCGTGCTCGACTGGGGTGAACCGCTGGCCGCGGACCCGGCGCTGTCGGTTGCGAAGGCCGACCACCTCATCTGTGCGTGGTACGGCGACGCGAAGCCGCTGCAGGCGGCGTTTCGGGACGGCTACGCCGCCGAGCGACCACTCCCGTCGGTACCACGCGTCTACCGGCTCGCTGCGGTGGTCCGGTCGGCCGTCGACTCCAACGGTGAGGTGACGCGTCCGGGCTACCCGGAACGAACGGGGACGGCGGCCGTCGAATTCCACCGCGACCGGCTCACCGCGCTGCTTGCGGGCGCAGCCGACGGGTTCTAAATCCCCCGCGCCCGACCGACCCAGTATGTCAGGCTCGGAGCTCGCAACGGAAGTACGAGAGATACTCGACACCGACTCCGAGACGTTCGCGGCGCGTGTCGAAGCCGAGATCGAGGAGCTGAAACGCGAACTCCACGAGGGGACCTTCGACAACGCGCAGGGCGTCGTCGGCTTCGAGTACGAGTTCTACGCCGTCGACGACTCAGGGGCGCTCGCGCGCGTCCCCCGACGACTGCTGGAGTACGTGGGCTTCGAGAAGGAGTTGGGGCTTCACAACGCCGAGATGTCGACCTCGCCACAGCCGCTGTCGGGATACGGCCTGCGCGCACAGGAAGCAGAGGTGCAGGCGCGGCTCTCGGCCACACAGGATGTCGCGACGACGGAAGGGTTGCGACTGGTCTCGGACGGCATCTGGACCCAGCCGCCGGTCGGCGAGACCGCGGGGTCGTATCTCGCCGACTCCATCGAGGAAGGCGGGATTCGGCTCGCCACGAACATGAGCGACGCCGTCCGCTATCACGCGATGGCGAACACCGAGTTCAGCGCCGACATGGCGCTCGACGCGCCGGGGGTGGAACTCGACGCACAGACCGTGATGCCCGAGAGTCTCATCACGTCGATACAGCCCCACTATCAGGTGCCACAAGCGTCGGAACTCCACTCGTACTTCCGGTACGCGCTGCGTATCGCGGGCCCGCTGCTCGCCCTCGGCGTGAACTCGCCGTTTTTCCCGCCGGATTTGTACACCGACGAGCCGGCGCGGGTTATCGAGGAGTCTCCGGACAGCGGCCGCATCCACGTCTTCGAGTCGGTGCTCAACCCCGACAACGACCCGAAGGTGCGGTTCCCTCGCGATTTCGACACCATCGAGGAGGCCGTCGACCGGGTGGCCGCCGACACGACCGTCGTCCCCGAACTCCAGTCGGAAGGGGGACGCTTCGACGACCGCTTTGCCCACTACCGGCACAAACACGGGTCCTACTGGCGGTGGGTGCGGCCGGTCATCGAGGGGAGTTCGCGCACGAGCGCGAACGCACGCATCGAGTTCCGCCCAATCGCGAGCCAGCCGACCGTGCGCGACTCGATTGCGTTTCTCGCGGCCTTCGCCGGGCTGATGGAGTCGCTGCGCCGGCTCGAACATCCGGTGTACGACCAGTCGTGGGAGACGGCCCGCGAGAACTTCTATGCCGCCGCGGATGACGGACTCGACGCCGACATGGAGTGGGTGACTGCCGACGGTGAGGTGACGACGAACACGGAGACGCTGTACGCGGAGCTGTTCGAGTTCGCGCGGTCCGGGTTAGAGCGCAGCGGCGTCAGTCCCGAAGAGGCGAACCGGTATCTCCGGCCGCTCCGCGAGCGCGTCGACCGCGGCGTGACCCCCGCCTCTTGGAAGCGCACCCGGGTCCACGAGCGGTTCGACGCCGGCGAGCCGTTCACCGAGGCGCTGTGGGGGATGCAAGCCGAGTATCTCGACGAGCAGGAGGGGACGCTCATCGAGGGGACGTTCACCGAGTGGTTGAGTCAGTAGGTCGTCGACATCCCGCCGTCGTGAGTCATGTCGTCGCCGTTGAGGTGGCTGGCGTGGTGCGAGAAGCCGTGGACGAACAGATTTCCCACCTCGTACGGCTCCATCATTCGTTTCACCTTACTCGCTCCGAGGATGACCTGTTCGACCGTCTCGGGAACGGAGAGACCGCGCGACTCGGCCGAGTCGGGGAGCTGTTTGGCGACCAGCGGCGTCTTCACGAACCCCGTAGAGACGGAAAAACCACGGATGTCGCCGTCGCCCTCGGCGGCGATTGATTGTGTCAGTCCTCGGAGCGCGAACTTCACGGTGTTGTACGCCACCTTGTCTTCCGTGACGATGTGGCCGTGGACGGAACACATGTTGCCGATGACGCCACCGGACTCCTCGAGGTGAGGCCAGGCGGCCTTGCTCAACAGGAGCGGCGCACGCTGCATCACGTCGTGCATCAGGTCGTACTTCTCGGTCGGGAACTCAGCGATGGGCGCGATGGTCTGGAGTCCCGCGACGTTGGCGAGATACCGGAGGTCACCGATGTCGGCGGCCTGTTCGACCGCCCGCTCGATGTCGGACTCCTCGGTGAGGTCGGCCTCGACCGGCTCGATACCGCCGGGGAGACCGAGCGTCTCGGCGCGGTCGGTCACCTCGTCGAGTCCGTCCGTGTCCACGTCGACGCCGGCGACGGTTAGCCCGTTACCGGCCAGACACAGCGAGATGGCACGTCCGATGCCGCTCGCCGCGCCCGTGACGAGGGCGACATTCTCGTCGGTGTAGGCGGGGTCCTCGACCGTCAGTATCCGGTCTGTCGTTATCTCGCTCGGTCCGTACTGCTCCATCGCCTCCGCGGCGCTCATCACCATACCAGTGAAGTGGCGTGCGGTGTGGCATAAATTCACGTGCGTGCCGAATTAGGCCGGCCGAAAGGTCGATGTGTTTAGGTGAGCCAAAACGAGAGGCGTGGGTATGCGACGACGCACATTCCTGACCGGAACGGCGGCGAGTGCCGCGCTGTTAGCTGGCTGCAGCAGTAGCACGGGGACGGGGACACCGACCGACAGCGGCGCGACGGGGTACCGTACGACTGGGGCCCGCCCGAAGAGGTCGTCACGGAGCAGCTGCTCGCGGACGTGTTCGGCGTCGACGCGACCGTGCGGGCGGGACCGGAAATCGTCCCACACCAGCCGCTGTAAGCTCGCGAAAGCGGAGAGAAGACGACAGAGATTATCGGGCGGCGGCCGCGACGCGCTCTTTTTCTTCCTTCTGGTTGACGGCGTACGTCTGGACGTCGTAGTTCGCGGCACCGGTCAGCTGGGAGGCGAGTGCCTCTGCGGCCGGCGTCGTGGTCTTGAACGACGACCCCTGTACACCCTCTGCGATGAACTTCAGCGCCTGGTCGACGCGGCGCTGCGGGGCCACGTCGACGGCCTGCGGGACGGAGATGCCACCGTACTTCAGGCGGACGGTCTCCTCGCGCGGACCGGCGTTCTCGACTGCCGTCACGAGCACCTGCACCGGGTTCTCGTCGGTGCGCTCGTGGACGAGTTCGAAGGCCTCACGCACGATGCGGGTGGCCTGCTGTTTCTTGCCCGTGTTCTCTTCCGTCTGCATCAAGCGATTGATGAGCCGCTCGACGATGGAGAGTTCGGACTTCTTGAACTGCTTGTTGGAGTGTCGCCCCTGCGTGTGTGCAATCGGGGTGACGTTGATGTAGCGACGGGTGGACTCGTCGTCGTAGCTGATGTCGTCGATACTCCAGACGCCAAACAGCTGTGCGGAGACCCGCTCGTCGTCCGTCGAAGCCGGGGCGTCCGGCTCCGGCGCTTCGGTCTCGTCGCTCATCGGACTGGCTTCTCCTGGTTCCCGCGCACGAGTTCGAGCATCGCGACGCCGTTCACCTTCTCGACCTTGTAGTTGACACCCGAGAGGTCGCCCATCGCACGACCTTTCGCCCCACCGATACCGGCGATGGTGACCTCGTCGTGCTCGTCGATGAACGAAATCGCACCGTCACCGGGACAGAACGCGGTGACCTGCTTGCCGTTCTTGATGAGCTGGACTCGGACGCACTTCCGGATTGCCGAGTTGGGCTGTTTCGCTTCGATACCGACCTTCTCCAGTACGATGCCGCGCCCCTGCGGCGCACCCTCGAGGGGGTCGGACTTCTGTCCGAGCCCACGGGCACGTCGCGCATAATCAGAGTCGGACCATCGTCGCTGCTGACGGTCCTTCTTGAGCTTGCGCGCGGCGTACTTGCCGTTCGCCATAGTACTGCCTACTTCCCTACCCAGCCACTTAAGCATCGTCTTTCGTCGCGTCGAGAATCCCGTCGCAGGCGGGCGTCTACCCGCCGTTAGGTGAGAGCCACGTCGTCGAGTCCCGCGTACTCCGACGCGAGTAGTCGCGCCAAGCGAATCCGTTTGCCGGACGACCCGATAGCCAGCCCGCGGTCGTCCTCGCTCACCTCGACGTAGGCCGTCCCGAGCGCCGAGACGGTCACGTTCTCCACGTCGGCGGGCGCGAGCGCGTGCTCGATGAGCGTCGCCGGGTCGCTCGCGTACGTGACGACGACGACTGGCCAGCCCAGAGCCTCGCGCAACTGTCCGCGCGCCTCCCGAATCGCCTCTCGCGAGCCGGTGGACGCGAGCACGACGAGCCGCTCGTCGCGCGTATCGAACAGCGCGTCCGCCGGCTCGACGCCCGTCACGTCGGCGACGGTCTCCAGCACGGAGTCGGGTTCGGGGACGAGTTCGATGGCATCGATGTCGAAGTGCCGGTCCGCGAGGTCCGTCGCAGTCTGGATGTTCTGGCCGCCCCGCCCGATGGCAGCCCCGAAGTCGGCGGTGTTCACCTCCGGGTATGCGACGGTCTCCCCCTCGCGGTCGCGGACGGTCGCGTCGTAGACGGCCGCGGGCCGGAGCGCGTTCGCCACGAACGTTCCGGGGTCGTCGGCGTCCTCCACGAGTTCGACCCGCTTGTTGATGCGGTCTTCGATGCGCGCGACCGTCTGTCCCTGCGGGCCGATGGCATCGGCCATCTCGCCCGGCGCGACGACGAACACGACCCGCTCGTCGTTGACGAGACAGTCTCGGACCGTCGCCCCGGACTCTGTCTCGATGAAGCCGATAAGCTGGCGGGCCTCGTCGGAGAGCCGTATCACAGTCCGGGTTGGAGCGCGCGGGCAAAAACGGTATCGTGCAGAGGACAGAAACAGCGCCGCGTTCAGTCGTCCGCGCTGGTCGGTGCGCTACCGCCCATCCGCAGGTCCACGTCACCGGTGCCGAGTTTGATTGGCTTGCCGACGATGACGTTCTCCGTCACGCCGTCGAGGTCGTCGACCTCGCCGTGAATCGCCGCATCGAGCAGGTGGTTCACCGTCACCTCGAACGCTGCGCGGGCGAGCACGGAGTCTTTGTTGCCGGAGATGCCGTGGCGACCGATGGACTCGATTTCGCCGTTGTTCGTCATGATGTCGGCAACGAGCATCAGGTGGCGGATGTTCACGTTGTCCAGCCCCTGTTCTTCGAGCGTGTCGCGCGTCTCGTTGATGATGGCCTCACGCGCCGCCTCGATACCGAGGTTGCGGTGAATCTCGTGGATGTTGTTACACGTCGTCCGACTGCTGTCGACGCCGTCGATCTTCAGCGCCTTGCCGAAGGCCGACCCCTCGGTGTGGAGGATGAACTCCTCGTCGCCGGACTCGACTTCTTCCTTCCGGATGACGACGCGTGACACGTCGTCGATACCCTTGAACACGATGTCGCGAAGCTCCTCGACCAGCTGGAGCAGTTCGCGGTAGGACGGCTCGTCGGGACCGAACTCGATGGTCGTCGGCTCCGGGCGCGTCGTCTCGACGCCGAGGTTCGACTCGATGGTGCCCGCGACCTCGTCGACGATTTCGCCGAGGCTGTCGTAGGTCGGCCACCGCTCGCGCAGCGTCTCCTCGTTGAGGTCGACGCTCACGAGCATGTCCGCGACGTTCGTCGACACGTCACCGAGCGCGAGAATCCGGGTCGCTTCGATGTTCCAGACGACCTCGTGGGCCTTCTCGCGGTCGTGAGCGTGCTCCTCGTCGAGGTACACGTGCATCACCGGCGTGTCCGGCGTCTTCCGGGCATCCACCAGCTCGATGAGCCGTGGCAGCCCGGAGGTCACGTCGATCTCTGCGACGCCCGCGTAGTGGAACGTGTTCATCGTCATCTGCGTCCCCGGCTCACCGATGGACTGTGCCGAGACGGTGCCGACGGGGTCAAGCGGGTCGAGTCGAGTGGCGAGATACCGCGACTCGACGGCCGTCGCGATGTCTTGTGCCTCCTCGACGCTGGCGTTGTGTTCCTCGACCGCGTCGTACACCTCCTCGCGGAGTCGCTTCGGGAGTTCGGTCTCCTGCACGACCGTCTTGACTTCGGCGTCAGTCATCGGACTCCACCTCGGGGCTGCTCGCGCCGGTTCGCCAGGTGTCCTGGTGCTCCGAGAGGTTCGTCTGGAGCGTGTCGCCTTTGAGGAACGACTCGCGTTCCGTCTCGTCGGTGAACTCCGCGTTCATTACGCGGGCCGCGATGTCGTCCACGTCGATTGGGTTCTCCTCGTCGTGGGCGACCTGCGTCGTCGAGGTGCCGTCCTCGCCGAACTCGAACTGGACGACCGTGTCCGAGGTGTCCCGGACCGTGCCGTCGTACTGCGACTCCAGTTCAGAGAGCGCGTTGATGAGCCGGCGCTGGAGATAGCCGGACTTCGAGGTGCGGACTGCCGTGTCCACGAGTCCCTCGCGGCCACCCATCGCGTGGAAGAAGAACTCCTGTGGGTTGAGCCCCTGCCGGTACGACGACTCCACGAAGCCGTGGGCGTCCGCCGACAGGTCGTCCTTCTTGTAGTGGCTGAGGGTGCGGTCCTCGTACCCTCGATTAATTCGTTCGCCACGCACTGCCTGCTGGCCGACGCAGGCCGACATCTGCGTGAGGTTCAACATCGACGCACGCGCGCCCGAGCGGGCCATCACGACCGCCGGGTTGTCCTCGTCGAGTCGCTCGTCGGCGATGTCGCCCGCCGAGTCGCGTGCTCGCCCGAGCGTCTGCATGATCTTCATCTCCAGCGTCTCGTCGGTCGTCCGGCCGGGCAGGGATTCGAGTTCGCCCGCCTCGTACGTCTCGATGAGTTCCTGGACCCGTTCGTACGCGTTGTCGATCGCCTCCTGGATGCGGTCTTCGGCCTCGCTGTCGACCGACTCGTCGTCGATACTGACGGAGATGCCAAAGTGCATAATCGACCGCATCGCGAGCGTCGCGACCTCGTTGATGAACACGCGCGAGCGGGTGTTGCCGTACACCTTCGTGATGGTGTCAACGATTTCGCCGCCGAACTCGCCAACCTCGTCCTCGGCGATGGTCCCCTCCACGAGCTGGCCGTCCTCGATGACGACCGGCTCGCCGAGCGTCCCCTCGAACTCCATGTTGAGGTCCTCGGGCAGCAGCTCCGAGAAGACGGAGCGACCGGTCCAGTACTCGAGACCGTCCTCGTCGGTGCCGTCCGGCTCCGGTAGCCCGTCGACGCTCGTCGCACGCAACAGGTCGAGCGCCTGTGTCTCGTTGAACCGCGGGTTGTCGTGGGTGAGCAGATACATCCCGGAGATGTGGTCCTGAATCGCGCCGATGATGTTCTCACCGAAACGCGGAGAGAGAATCTGCTCTTGAACGCGCATGAGGACGCGCGCTTCCGCACGTGCCTCCTCGTTCTGGAGGGCGTGCATGTTCATCTCGTCGCCGTCGAAGTCAGCGTTGTACGGCGGACAGACGACGGTGTTGAGCCGGAACGTCTTGTACGGCATCACCACGACCTCGTGGGCCATGATGGACATCCGGTGGAGCGACGGCTGTCGGTTGAAGATGACGATGTCGCCGTCGATGAGGTGTCGCGACACCTCCCATCCGGGGTCGACCTTCTCGGCCAGCTCCTCGCAGTTCTTCTCCGTCACTTTCAGCCGGCGACCGTCCGGACGGCGCACGTAGTTCGCACCGGGGTGCGTCTCCGGCCCGTTGGCGACGTAGCGGCGCGCGTCCTGTAGATTGCGCGCGTTCACGTTCATCGTCTGGGTCATCTCGCTCGCGACTCGGTCGGGCACGCCGACCTCGTTGAGCGAGAGCGTCGGGTCCGGACTGATGACGGTACGGGCCGAGAAGTTCACGCGCTTGCCCGAAAGCGAGCCACGGAAGCGGCCCTCCTTCCCCTTGAGCCGCTGGGAGAGGGTCTTGAGCGGGCGACCCGACCGGTGGCGTGCCGGCGGCGTCCCCGAAATCTCGTTGTCCATGAACGTCGTGACGTGGTACTGGAGTAGCTCCCAGAGGTCCTCGATGATGAGCTGTGGAGCACCCGCCTCGCGATTCTCCATGAATCGCTGATTGATGCGGATGATGTCCACCAGCTTGTGGGTGAGGTCGTCCTCGGAGCGCTGGCCGTTGTCGAGCGTAATCGACGGCCGTGCGGTCACCGGCGGCACCGGCAGGACGGTCAGGATAATCCACTCCGGACGCGACTTCTCGGCGTCGATACCGAGCGTCTCGATGTCGTAATCCGGGATGTCCTCGAACCAGTCGCGGATGTCCGAGGGCATCAGCTTGTTCATGTCCTCCTCGGTGAGGTCCACGTCGAGCGCCTTCTCGAGCGCCTCGCGGTCCTCCTTCGTCGGGCGGAACTCACCGGAGAGGATGTCCTGGATGCGGGAGGTGTCGATGCCCGTCTCCTCTGCGAGGTCCGTCGGTCCCATCGGCTCGCGGTCGACCTCGCCCTCCTCCTCGTCGCCGACCGGACGGCCTTCCATCGCGGCGGCGATGCGTTCGGAGTACTCCGCAGACAACACGTCCTGCACCTCGTAGTAGGTGGTCGGCTTCTCGTGTTGGATGTCGTACTGCTTTTCGCCACAGTGCGGGCAGTTCGACGCCTTTCGCGCGCGGCGGATCGCGGCCTTCGTCACGTCACCGAGGTCCTCGCCGAGACTCCGCGTCTTGTCGAGTCGGTCGCGGAACTCGTCGGCCTCGTCCTCGGTGAGGAGGAGTCGCGAACACTCGCGACACGTCCCGCGGAGGAGTCGGCGGATGAGCTTCTGGAAGCCGACGTGGATGACCGGCGCGGCCAGCTCGATGTGGCCGAAGTGGCCGTTACACGACCCCGAGTGTTGTCCGCAGGTCTTACACTCGAGTCCGGGGTCGATGACCCCCAGTCGCGGGTCCATCAGCCCCATGTCGATGGGGAAGCCGTCGTCGTCGTAGGTGTCGGCCGTGATGACCTTCGTGGCCGACATCTCGCGGTACTCCTCGGGGTCCATCAGCCCGAAGCTGAGTGACCCAATCTGTTTGGGTGCTTCTCCTGTGCTCATGATTTAGACCGCCTCCGTGAGTTCGATTCGCGGCGCGATACCCAGCGCCTTCATCTCATCGAGCAAGAGCTTGAACGCGTAGCTCATCTCGACCTCGTGAACGTCTGTCTCCTCGTCGCAGTTCGGGCAGTAGACCCGCCGTTGCTCGACGTTCTCGACCGCGCTCATCCCACAGTTCCCGCAGACGTGGATGAACTCGCGGTCGGACTCATCGAGCAGACGCTCTTTCAGCGCCATCGCCGCGCCGTGCCCGATGAGCACGTCCCGCTCCATCTCGCCGACACGAAGCCCACCCTCGCGGGCGCGCCCCTCGGTCGGCTGTCGCGTGAGCACCTGCACCGGCCCACGCGAGCGGGCGTGAATCTTGTTCGACACCATGTGGTAGAGCTTCTGATAGAAGATGACGCCGACGAAAATCTCGGCCTCGATCTTCTCGCCCGTCACGCCGGAGTACATGACCTCCTTCCCGTTGGACTTGAAGCCGTCCTCGACGAGTGTGTTACGGAGGTCATCCTCGTCCTCGCCGGTGAAGGCGGTGCCGTCGACACGGCGGCCTTCCAGCGAGCCGACCTTGCCGCCGATCATCTCGAGGATGTGGCCGACGGTCATCCGCGACGGCAGCGCGTGCGGATTCAAGATGAGGTCCGGCACGACGCCGTCCTGCGTGAACGGCATGTCCTCCTGTGGGGCGATGTGGCCGACGACGCCCTTCTGGCCGTGGCGGGACGCGAACTTATCCCCGAGTTCGGGGATACGCTCGTCGCGCACGCTGACCTTCGAGAGCTTCGACCCGTCCTCGCCTTCCATCAGGGTCACCGTGTCGACGACACCGGACTCGCCGGACCGCATCGTGACGGAGGTCTCGCGCCGCTTCTGTGGCGAGAGTCCGCCCATGTCGTCCGGCTCTTCGAGGAATCGCGGGGGTGAGGTCTTCCCGAGCAGCACGTCGTTCTCGCCGACCTGCGTCTCGGGGTTGACGAGCCCGTCGTCGTCGAGGTGCGTGTACGCCTCCTCGCCGCGTGCGCCACGGACATCCTCGTCGGGGCGCTCGAAGCGGTCCTCCTGTCCCCCGGGGTAGCGGCGCTCTTCGCCCTCGTAGGTTCGGAAGAAGTGCGAGCGGGCGAGCGCGCGGTCCACGGAGCCGCCGTTGAGGACGAGCGCGTCCTCGATATTGAACCCCTCATAGGACATGACCGCGACGACGAAGTTCTGTGCGGCGGGACGGTCGTCGTAGCCGATCTGCTCGGTCGTCTGTGTCTTGACCAGCGACAGCTGCGGGTAATGCAGGAGGTGCTGGCGGGTGTCCGGACGGATGCGGTAGTTCGCCGACGGCAGCCCGAGCGACTGCTTGATCATCCCCGACCCCATCGTAATGCGGGGCGAGGCGTTGTGTTCCGGATACGGAATCATCCCGGCACCGATGCCGAAGATGAGCTGCGGGTCGACTTCGAGGTGGGTGTGGTCGTCGGTGACCTCATCGCCCTCGACGGCGACGAGGATGTCCTCTTCCTCCTCGGCGTCGATGTACTCGATGTAGCCGCGGTCGACGAGGTCGTCGAAGCCGAGTTCGCCGTTCTCGACGGCTTCGAGCTCCTCGTCGGAGACGAGCGGCTCACCGTTCTCGACGACGAACAGCGGTCGTCGGGCACGACCGGCGTCGGCGTTGATGATGACCTCGTTCGTCTCCTCCTTGACAGAGACGTTGACCATCTCGGAGACCTCGCCGCGGCGGCGGGCCTCTCTGACGTTGTTCGCGAGTTCATGCGGCTGCGGGTGGGTCCCGATGAGCGACCCGTTGACGTACACCTTGGATTCTCTCTGGCTACTCATGTTAGTCGTCTGCGGGGGCCTCCACGGTCTCGATGCCGGGGATGCCGTTTACGCCCATGGAGGCGAGTTCTCGCTTTAGTTCTCGTTCGTCCTCGACGTTCTGTGACAGCTCCATCGCCTGCGCGAAGTTCTTCACGAGCCCACAGTTCGGTCCCTCCGGCGTCTCGGAGGGACAGATGCGACCCCACTGGGTCGCGTGGAGGTCACGCGCCTCGAAGTGGGGTTGAGAGCGCGACAGCGGCGACCGGAGCCGGCGCAGGTGTGAGAGCACGCCCATGTAGTCGGTGCGGTCCACCAGCTGCGAGACGCCGGAGCGGCCACCCACCCAGTTCCCGGTCGCAATCGGGTGCTCGAGCCGCTCGGTCAGCACGTCAGAGCGGACGACCGTCGACACCGAGAGCTGCCGGTTTCGCATGTTCGCGCGTTCGAGCTGATACTTCACGTCGCGTGCCAGCTTGTTCAACGCGGTGCGGAACAGGTCCTTCATGAGGTCGCCAGACACCTTCAGCCGCTTGTTGGCGTAGTGGTCCTTGTCGTCGGATTCGCGTCGACCGAGCGCGAGTTCGAAACACGCCTCGGCCATCCGACAGAGGTAGACGGCCTTGTTCATCCGGACCTCCTCGTCTTCGATGCCCTCCTCGTGGAGGTGCGGGAGGAGGTAACGGTCGATGACGTAGTTGGCGCGCTTGAGCTGGTAGTTTTTGCCCTGCCCGGAGGCGACGCGCTGGCCGAGCGTCTCGATTGCCTCGTTGGTGGAACCGACCTCGGCGGCCTCCAGATTCTCCAGCATGAACTTCACGATCTCGGGGTCGTCGCTCACGCGGTGGACGATCTCCTCGTCGGATTCGAGTCCGAGCGCGCGAACGAGCGTGACGAAGTCGATAGACCCAGACACCGAGGGGAACGAGACTTCGAGCAGCCCCTCACGATTCCGCTCACACAGGACGAGGGCACGGTAGCCGCGCCGTTGGGAGAACGTCTTCGCGACCTGAATCTCGTCGCCGTACTTCGTGTCGTACTCGGCGAGAATCTTGTTCGGCGCGAGGTCCTCGCTCGTCATCAGCACGCGCTCGGAGCCGTTGACGATGAAGTAGCCGCCGGGGTCGGCGGGGTCTTCGCCGATTTCGATCAGTTCCTCGTCGGAGAAGTCGTGGATATTACATTTCGAGGAGCCGACCATAATCGGCATCCGACCGATTTTGGTCTCGGCGGTATCGACGACCTGTTCGGGCTCTTCTTCGCCGCCGCGGACGATGTCCATCTCCATGAACACCGGAGCGGAGTAGGTGATGTTGCGGAGGCGTGCCTCCTGCGGGTAGAGCAGTTCCTCGGAGCCGTCGGCCTCACGGACGCGCGGCGTCTCGACGCGCACGTCGGCGAGGTCGACGCGGACTGGCTCTTGGCCCTCCTTGTCACCGATGTCCGTCTCGATGGACTCTTTCTCGTCGACGACACGCTGCATGCCGCGTTCGAGGAAGGAGTTGAACGAGCGGAAGTGGTGTTCGGCGAGACGGTCACGGGAGAAGTACTCTCTTGAGACGGCGCGGCGTTTTTGTCTGTCCATGTTACTGAATCACCAGTCGGTAGACGACGGCCTGGTCCGTCGTCCGGGAGTCGCGCACGATTTCGAGCACGTCGCCGACCTCGGCTTGGTCGGGGACTGCGGCGTCGGTGCGTTTGATTTTCGGTAAGTCTGTGCGGTCGATATTGTACTCGTCGAGCACGTCGTCGAGCTCCGAATCGGAGACGACCCTGTGCTCTGGGACGAGGTCGTGTTGGCTTACATCTACCATGTGTGGCTGAGGCCCGCTGGGAGAAGTTCTGAGATACTACAGCGTGGTATTATCCACCAGCACAAAGCACTTTCGGAACGCGCGCGAGACGGCTATCGCTCGCCGACCGAGCGACCATATGTCCCGAAGGTGCGTGATGGTACAAGACTCTTGTGTCCGTGCAGTGTGTGACCACACACGCGACCCCGCCGTCGGTTGGAAAGTCTTATACATACCACCGGGCTACGAGGAAATGCGTCGGCCCGGGTGGTGTAGTGGCCCATCATACGACCCTGTCACGGTCGTGACGCGGGTTCAAATCCCGCCTCGGGCGCTTTCTGTGGACGGTTACACCGAGAGTAGCTGTGGTGTCGGTTCGTACTGGTGAACCAATTGACCCTGACTCACCAGCATCACGCACTGTGGTATCAAGAGGCGTAAAACAGTGTTCACGCCACGACGCCACCTCCTCGTGTAGTTCTGGCGCGTTTATGATGAGTCCACGTGCGGTCTGTGTTCCGCAGTGTTGCGGTTTGGAAAATAAAGCTTGAATCAGCAAGCTATACATTCATTAATCGACAGCGCGCCCAAAACCTCATACATCCCCGGTGTTGATGTGGTACTGTGAACCGTAGCCCGGGGGGTCGTCGTGAGTGACGGTCAGCCGACGGTCCTGATCGTCGACGACGAGCCCGACCTCGCAGATCTGTATGCCGCGTGGCTGGCCGACAGCTACGACGTCCGGACAGCCTACAGTGGCGAAGACGGCATCGAAGCCGCCGACGAGGACGTTGACGTCGCGCTCATCGATCGGCTGATGCCCGACACCTCCGGCGACGAGGTCTTGAGCGCCATCCGCGCGGCCGGATACGGCTGTCGCGTCGCAATGGTGACCGCCGTCGAGCCGGATTTCGACATCATCGAGATGGGGTTCGACGACTATCTCGTGAAGCCGGTTCGGCGCGAAGAGCTTCGCGACGCCGTCAAGCAGTTGCTCTCCCGGTCGGAGTACGACGCTCAACTGCGCGAGTACTACGCGCTCGTCTCGAAACGCGCCGCACTGGAGACGCAAAAAAGCGAGCGCGAGCTGGAAGGGAGCGACGCGTACGCGGAACTGTGTGAGGAGATCGAGGAGCTAAGCGGAAAGCTCGACGAGACGACCGCGGAGTTCACAACCGAGGACTTCGAGCGAGCGCTCCAGGAGTTAGAAGACGACTGACCCGCCCCATCCCCCGACCACGACACCGACGACGGCGAGCGTGAACGTGCCGACGGCGTTCGCTGCCGCCGCCCGGACGAACCCATCTTCTGCGAGCCGGACCGTTTCGAACGCGAACGACGAGAACGTCGTGAACGCGCCACAGAAGCCGGTCCCGGCGAGCGCGACCGCCGATTCGCCCAGCGGCGCGGCGAGGACGAACCCGAGGAGTAGACTACCGAGGACGTTCACGACGAGCGTGTCGACCCGTGCGCGCTCGATATGCGTATCGACCAGATGCCGGCAGACGGCACCGAGTGCACCGCCGAGCGCGACGAACAGCGGCGTAAGCGTCACGACAGCCACCTCGCGACGCGGCGGCCGGCGAGCACGGCGAGGAAGCCGAGCGCGTAGTTCGCTGCGAGATTCAGCCCCGCGAGCGCCGGCGCGAGCGCGACCGTCTCGGCCGCGAAGGTCGAGTAGGTCGTGAACGACGAGAGGAATCCCGTCCCTGCGACCAGTCGGACGCGAGAGGGGATCACGTTCCGGAGCCGCCGCTCATACAGGAGGACACCGAGCAAGAACGCGCCGAGAACGTTCACGGCGAGCGTGCCGACTGGAAAAGCGGGGCCGACGAGCGCGACGCTGACGCCCCACCGGCAGACAGCACCGAGCGCACCGCCGACGGCGACGAGCGCGAGCGTCGGGTCCCAGTCCATACAGGTGTCGCGCGGGCGGACTACTCGTATCCGTCGGTTCCGAGGGTGGGTGCCGTTCCGCCGTGGCTGGTCGCGCGCTCGCTGACCCGGACGCTGTGGGCGCGCTCGGTGGCGTCGTCGAAAACGAGCAGGTCACCGACGCCTGCGGGAATCCGGGGTTCGACGGGACCGTCCACGTAGTCGCCGCGTGCGCCCGCGACGGCCGCCGTGTCCGCACGACCGGTGAGTCGGTGGGTCGCCAGCAGGTCGGCCTGCGAGACGGCCGTCTCGGGGAGCGCGTCGGGCCGCTGGGTCGCAAGCACGAGCGAGACGCCGGGTGCGCGTCCCCGGGTGAGTAGGGTGTCCAGCGCGGGCGCGGCGACTCCGTCGAGAAAGACGTGCGCCTCGTCGACGAGCAGCCACGGCAACGGTCCCTCCCCCGACAGCCGGCGCTCGTACAGCCCCGTCGCGACCGCGCGGACGACGGCGTTCGCTGCTCGGTCGGAGACGCCGGCGAGGTTGAGGACGGTCGGCTCCGTCGGCCGGCGTATGCCCTCGGGCGCGAACACCTCCCACGAGGCCGCGCGGGCGAGGTGGTTCGCCGCGACCCGACGGGTGGGTCGGGTCCCCTCGCTGTCGACGTACTCGCGCATCTCGGCGAGCGTCGGACGCTCACTCGCGGCCGTCCAGACGAGTGCTCCGGCCGGCTCCCTCGGGTCGAGTCCGACGAGTCGCGGCCACTCGCGGGCCGGAATCGCCCCAGCGGAGACGCGCGGTTCACACACCGTGACGCCGAGGGCGTCGAGACCGGCGAAGCCACCCATCGGGTCCACGACGACCGGAACGGTCCCGTCGACGGCACAGAGACCCTCGGCGAGCAGCGCGAGCGTGTTCGACTTCCCGCTGCCTCGTTTTCCGACCAGACACATCGCGTGTGGTCGGGCACAGTCGAGGGCCACGTCTCCCCCGTGGCTCCCGTCCCGGGCGAGATACCGCCCGAGCGGGAGCCGCGGTCCGTCGCCGTCCGTGCGGCCGATAGTCGTCACGTCGGTCGTGGCGCGGTCTCTCACTTCAATCTCGGGCCGATAACTTATCACCGATGACGGGCCACCGCCCCCGTGTTCGACACACTCGACGACGAGCGGGCTATCGAGGGGTTACCGATTCGACTGGTCATCGCGCTGGTAGTGGGCGTGGCGTCGCTGTCCGTGATGATGAACATGGTTTCGGGCATCTCGGCTATCGGCGTGAGCGAACTTGACGTGCAGCCAGAGCCGGAGGTCGCGACGCTCGGCGAGACGGACACCGTGTCGGTCGCTGTTGTCGGGCCGGACGGAAGTCGGGTCTCGGGGGCGACGGTCATTGCGCGGGGGGACTCCGCGATGCTCGACGGCGTCGCGACCGCGACCACCGACGAGTCCGGAACGGCGAATCTCGACATCGACCCGTCGTTGGGCGAAAATCAGGCCGACGGCACCGTCTCCTTCGAGGTGAAGCCGCCGGCGAACTCGGAGTACGTTGACCGCCGGGAGAACACCGCGCTGCTCGTCATCCGGGAGTGACCGACCGGTAGCGGTCGACGAGCGCGCCGACGAGCCGGCGCTCTGCGGGCGCAAAGCCGAGCCACGACAGGACGCCCGCGTAGACGGCAAGCCCGACGAGCGTCGCCACGACCGCGCCGGCCAGCCCGGGAACGAGCCGGTGACCGACCAGCGTCACCGTGGCGAGCGGGACGGCCGCGGCGACAGGCTTGAGGTGAGCGACCGTGAGCGGCTGGAGGTCTTCGAGCCGCCAGAGCACGGCCACTTCGAGGACGTTGTTGAGCGAGAGCATCAGCAGATACGCCGCGACGACGCCCACGAGCCCGTACTGGCGGGTGAGCGGAATCGAGACGACGGCCCCGTGTGCCACGCGTTCGAGCGCGTCGGCGAGTCGCTCCTCGGGGTCGTCGTCGGGCACGTCTCACCTGGAGACGGTGGCGGAGAAAAGCGCGACGGTGCGCGCTACACGGAACCGTTGGCGATGCGGTCGAAGACGGTGGGGTCGGCCCAGAGTTCACGCAGCGTCGCGGCGGCCAGAAACCGGGTCGGCGCGGCGACCCACTCGGTCGTGGCGTTCGCGTCCGGTGCCGGTGAGTCGGCCGCCTCGAACCACCACGCGAGATACCCTCCGTCGGCGAGTTCGGCCGTCGGATACAGCTGTCCGTCGACGGCTACGTCGAGCCGCGACTCGCCGACGACAGAGGGACGGGGGTCATCGGGGTCGGCGACCGTCACCTCGATTTCGGTGTCGGTCACGCGGACGCCTCCATAGCCCACCCGTGCGGCTCGATGTACAAAAAGCCGCGTCGGACGCGCGTCAGTAGCGGTCCCAGTCGATCCACTCCTGTTCCCACCCGTTCTTTTTGTTTGCGGCCTGTCGGCTGCGCTCGTGTTCCTCGCGAGAGGTGCGATTGCGTTCGAGCGTGGTCGCCTGCTCGCCTTCGACGAGCATCGGGGCGAACGCGACCGTGCCGAGCCGTTCGCGGCGCTCGCCGTCCCCGTCGAGGACCGTGAGCGTCTGATTGCCGCCTCCGAGCGGGAGAACGAGACGGCCCGACTCGGACAGTTGCGCGAGTAATCGCTTCGGGGGACGAATGGCGGCCGCCTCGACGAGGATGTGATCGTAGGGGGCATAGGCGGGAAGCCCGTCCGCGCCGTCGGCGCAGTCCACGAGCACCTCCCCGTACCCCGCCTTCCGGAGGTTCGACCGCGCCTCATAGACGAGTCTGCGGTCGATGTCGATGGCGTGGATGTGTCGACCGCCGGCGAGCTCGGCGAGGACGGCCGCCGTGTAGCCGACGCCGACGCCGACGACGAGCACCAACTCGCCCGGCTCCGGGGCGACGGCCTCGAACAGTCGGGCGGCGTCGGAGGGGGCGAGCACGCGCGTGCCGAACTGCTCGGCCGCGCGGTCGGCGTACGGGAGCACGTCGTCGGGGACGAACGGCTCGCGGGGGACCGTCCGCATCGCGCTCGCGACGGCGTCGCTGGCGATGACGGCTTTCGCCTCGTGTTCGAGGCTGTCGACCATATCTGCCCGCAGCAGCTCCGCGTCCATAGCTCGAAATCGGAGGGCGATGCTATTGAACCCGACGCCCGACGAGGGCGACTCCTTCCGTACCCGGGACCGCCGTGACCGAACAGTCGAGCCCGACATCCGCAAACAGCGACCGCAGCGCAGACTCGGGGCGGACGCGACCTCCATCCCGGAGGTGGTGTTCCACGTCGAGTAGTGCACCCTCTGGCGACCGGTCGCGTACCGGTTCGATGCAGACGACGGTCGGCGCAGCCTCGCCCGCGGCCGCGAGCCACCGGCGAGCGCGGTCGTCGTCCGACCGCGCGAGCATTCCCACCGCGAAGGCGAGGTCGGTCTGTGGCATGGTGTCGTACCCCCCTATTTCGAGTCGTACCTCGGTCGGAGCAAGAAGCGGAGCGACCGTGTCGCCGCGGGCTGTGGATTCCAGAATCGTCGCGTCGTAGCCGCGAGTGGCGAACTCGCTGGCGTGGCGACCGGGACCGTCGCGGAGACAGACGACGCGCTCGGCCGTCGGTGCGGCATGAACCGCGGCGGTGACGGCCGCGCGAACGGCGTGTTCGTCGCGTGCCCACTGCTCGCCGAGTCGGTTCACGCGGGTACGCTCAGGGTCGGTGTCGTGGTCGGTCCACGCGTCCAGCGCGTCGAGCGTCGCCGGGAGCGACCCGATAGAGCGCACGTCCGTCTTGGTGAGGAAGCCGAGCAGTCGGTTCGTCGGCTCGTACTCCCGGCCCACTCGTTCGAGGAAACCGCGGTCAGCGAGTGCCGTAGTGACCGCCTCGGCGACCGACGGGTCGGTGTCCGTCGCCTCGGCGACTGCTTCGGGAGTGCCCGCGTCGGTCGTTAGGGTCTCCAGGATGCCCCGGCGGCGGGCGAACGCGAGCAGGAGCAGTTCGCGCGTCGACGCGTCGAGGGCCACTACTCGGGCTTTACACCCTCGTTCTCGACGCGCATCACCGACTCGCCGTCGGCTAGATTCGGCGCGTCGACGAGCTTGACGATGCGCTTGTTGCCCTTCGACTTCTTCAGGTACATCCGGAACGTTGACTTGTGTCCGAGGATGTTCCCCCCGATGGGCTTGGTCGGGTCGCCGAAGAAGGCGTCCGGGTTCGACTGCACCTGGTTCGTGACGAGGACGGCGGCGTTGTAGAGGTTGCCGACGCGGTCGAGGCTGTGGAGGTGCTTGTTCAGTTTCTGCTGGCGGTTCGCGAGTTCACCACGACCGACGTACTCGGCACGGAAGTGGGCCGTGAGCGAGTCGACACACAGCAGTCGGACGGGATAGTCGTCGTCCTCGTGTTCCTTCGCGATTTCGAGCGATTTCTCGGCGAGGAGAATCTGGTGGTTGGAGTTGAACGCCTTCGCGACGTGAATCTTCGCGAGCACGTCGTCCACGAGCGCCTCCATGGCCTCGTCGTCGCCGGCGCTGCCCTCGATGTCGCGGTAGTCGAGTTCGGAGTCGATGATGTCGTCGTCGAGTCCGCGAACCATCTCGTCGATGCGCTCGGGGCGGAACGTGTCTTCGGTGTCGATGAAGATACAGCGACCGTGGAGACCGCCGTTCTCGGCCTGTAGCTGGACGTTCACCGCGAGCTGGTGGGTAATCTGGGACTTCCCGGAGCCGAACTCGCCGTACACCTCGGTGATGGACTGGGTCTCGACGCCGCCGCCGAGCATCTCGTCGATCTCGGGGATGAGCCACTGGAGTTTGCCGATTTCCTCGCGGCGTTCGAGCACGCTCGTTCCGGTCTCGAAGCCGCCGATGTCGGCTGCCTCGCGGGCGGCGTTGATGATGTCGGAGGCCGACGACTCGCCCACGTCGGCCTTGTTCGAAAGCTCACTCGGAGAGGCGACGGCGATGGACTGATAGGAGTCGTAGCCGGTATCCTGAAGCTTATCGGCGGTGGCCGGACCGACGCCCGGGAGGTCTTCGAGGTCCTGTGTTGCGGACATACCAATCGGTTGTGCGTCCGGGGATATAAACCCACGTTAACAGCATATTGAAAGTGAAATCGCCCGACGAAAGCGCGGTCGCTCGCGTCGAATGGGCACGTTTAGATAGGAGTCTACTCGCCGGGTTCGAGTGGACGACCCCACGGGCGGGCGTCGCCTTCGGGCCACATCGGATACCAGTACTCCTTGTCCTCCTCGATTGTGAGCTCCGAATCGAGGACGGATTCGAGTTTGAACTCCGTACTGGAGTCGTGGTTCCGGTTGCCGGTTGGGACGAACGGGTAGTAGCTCCCCCGACGGAAGGAGTAGAGCCAGTAGGCGACGGTGCCGTCGCGCTCGAAGGGGAACGCAGCCGCGAGCAGCCGCGAGCCGAAGCCGGATTCTTGCATCGTGTCGGCGGCGAAGTGGACGCTCGTCACGAGGTCCTCGAACTCCGTGTCGGCGAGGACGACCCAGTCGTAGCCGTGAGCGTCGGTTCGGAACTCGAAGACGGTACCCGTCTCCGACTCGCCGGCGTCGAGGACGGCCGCCACCTCGTCGCGCGCGTCGGTAAACGCCGTCGAGTCCACGCCCGAAAAGCAGAGCGCGGCCTCGTCGGCGGGGGCGAAGTCGAGTTGCGCCTCCATCGTCACCGCGGCCGTCGAGAGGCCAAAGAGCGCTTCGGGGTCACCCTCGCGGGTCGCGTCGGCCTCGGCGGCGACGCCGAGTGCCTGTTTGACCGAGTCGAACAGCCCCATTATTGTGTTTCCATCTCGCGTTCGAGCTCACGCAGTCGGTCGACGCGCTTCTCCGTCGAGGGGTGTGTCGAGAACAGTCGGCCGATGGTGCCGGCCTTGATGGGGATGATGAAGAACGCGTTCATCTCCGACTGCTCGCGGAGGTCGTCGTTCGGAACGCTGTCCATCTTTCCGCTGATTTTCAACAGCGCAGACGCGAGCGCCGACGGCTTGCCCGTGATGGCTGCCCCGCCGCGGTCGGCCGCGAACTCGCGGTAGCGCGAGAGCGCCCGAATCAGCAGGAACGACAGAATCCAGACGACCAGCGACGCGATGATGGCGACGAAGACGGGAGCCTGATTCCCGCCCTCGCGGTTGCCGCCGGCGAACAGCCATCCCCACCGGACGATGAGGAAGGCGATCGTCGAGAGGAACGACGCGATGGTCATCACCATCACGTCGCGGTTCTTGACGTGGGCGAGTTCGTGGGCGATGACGCCCTCCAGCTCCTCGTCGGAGAGGGTGTCCATGATGCCCGTCGTGACACAGACCGCACTGTTGGACTGTGACCGGCCGGTCGCGAACGCGTTCGGAACGCGTGAGTCGGCGACGGCCACCTTCGGCTTCGGGAGGTCGGCCTGCTGTGCGAGTCGCCCGATGGTCGCGTGAAGCTGTGGATACTCGTCTTCCGAGACCTCGCGTGCGCCCATCGAGTACAGCGCCAGCTTGTCCGAGAACAAGAACTGTGCGCCCATGAACACCACCATCAGCCCCAAGAAGAGCTGTGCGCTTCCGCTGAAGAACGTCGTGATGACGACTGCGAATACGAGATACAGCGCGAACAGGAGGAACATGGTGAACCCCATGCGCGCCCGCAGTCCCCAATCTGTCTTCCACTCCATACCCTCACTTAGCGTGGAGATGTATAGACCTTCCCGGGTCAGCGACCGACGGCGTTCCCGTCTTTTCGTGGCTCCGTCGCGCCCGAGAGGACGCCGTCGTCGTTTCGGCGCACGAACTGCGCACCCCCGAACTGAATCGGCGGGAGCACCGCGAGGTCGTGACCCCGACGCAACAGCCCGTTTTGCGTCTCGGTCGGGAACCGCGCCTCGACAGCCAGCCGGCCGTCCTCTCGGTAGCGCCAGCGCGGTCGGTCGAGCGCCTGTTGTGGCGTCAGCCCGTCGTCAACGAGACTTACCAGTGTCTGGAGGTGCCCCTGCGGCTGCATGAACCCGCCCATCACGCCGAAGGCCGCCCAGTCCTCGGCGTCGGCGTCGGGCGCGAAGTCGATGAGCCCCGGAATCAGGGTGTGGAACGGTCGCTTCCCCGGTTCGAACCGGTTGGGGTGGTCGTCCTCGAGCGAGAAGGACGCCCCGCGATTCTGGAGTGCAATCCCCGTGTCGCCGGCGACCAGCCCGGAGCCAAAGCCGGCAAACCGGGAGTTGATGTACGACACCACGTTCCCCTCGCCGTCGGCCACACACAGCAGGACGGTGTCGGCGTCCTCGCCCGTCTGTTGCATGAACTCCACGTCGCCGGCCGTCTCCCCGATGTCGCTCGCGCGCTCGCTGGCCCACTCGGTGCTGTTGAGCGGCGGCAGCTCCTCGTACTCGGGGTCGGTGATGTAGCGGTGGCCGTCGTGGAACGCCCGTTTGAGCGCCTCCACAAACAGGTGGACGCGCTCGGTGCCCTCGGCCTCGCTCGCACCGATTTCGCTGGCGATGTTGAGCGCCTCCAACACGATGAGCCCCTGATTGTTCGGCGGCAGTTCGTACACCTCGGTCCCGTTGTAGTGTGTCGACACCGGGTCGGGAAACTCCGGCTCGAAGTCGGCGAGGTCGTCCATCGTGAGGAATCCGCCCGCCTCCTGTACTTCCGCGACGATTTGCTCGCCGATTTCGCCTTCGTAGACGGCGTCTGCGCCCTCCTCGGCGATGGTTTCGAGGGTCGTGCCGAGCGCGTCGAGGGTGACGTGCTCGCCCGCCTCCGGTGCGCGCTCCCCGTCCACGAGGTAGGCGTCCCGGGCGTTCTCGTCGTCGAAGAGATTCTCGGCGTAGCTCCACGCGTCGGCGATGACCGGCGACACCGGATACCCCTCGGTCGCGTACCGGATGGCGTGTTGGAGGTTCTCGCCGAGGGTGCGCTCGCCGAACCGCTCGGTCGTCGCCTCCCACCCGCGGGCCGTCCCCGGGACCGTCACGGTCTGTGGACCGAGCATCGGCATCTCAGCCTCGCTCGGGTCCTCGTCCTCGTCGGCCACGGCCTCACGGACCTCCTGACGGGTCGCGTTCGCCGGTGCACCGCCACACGAGCGCATCGCGCCGACCTCGCCGTCTGCCGTCCGGTAGAGCGCGAACACGTCCCCGCCCAGCCCCGTCGATGTCGGCTCCACGACGTTGAGCGCGGCCGCCGTCGCGACCGCCGCGTCGAAGGCGTTCCCGCCGGCTTCGAGCGTCTCCAGTCCGGCGGTCGCCGCCAGCGGCTGGCTCGTCGCGACCATCCCCTCGCTGCCGTACACGGTCGACCGGCGCGAGCCGAACCCGTCTACTGCCTCGTTGTCCATGTCTTGGGGTAGTTTCTCCCGTGACAAAGAGACCACGGCATCGGACACGCGCGTCGCGCGACGGCAGAATCGACGCAACGAGTCGCCACCACAAGCCGGCTACCCCAGCCGTATCGGGTCGGCCGTCTCGTCGATGGCCACGCGAACCGACTCGCCGACCACGAAGTCGTGGCCCTCGTGGAAGACGAGTTTCGCCCCGAACTCGATTTGCGTGGCGAACAGCGACAGCCCCGTCGCGTCCACCCCGTCAACCGTGACCGCCACGTCCCGCCACACGAGTCCGTCGTCGCTCTCGGTCGCGACCTCGGTCCCGAGCAGCGAGAGCGTCCCGGACGACAACCCGAACGTTCCCGCACCGGTGTAGTGGGCGAGACCGCCGTCGAGCGGGATTCCCTCGTCGCTGGCGAGCGCGGCGAATCCGTCCCCACCGACGGGCGTGTCGAGCCGAACGTGCGTCTCCCCGACCTCGACAATCTCGCCCGTCCCGTCCCACGCGAGCGGGCTGACCGCACAGTCGACGGCGAGCGGGAGCGACCCCGACGCACGGTACGGGTTCGCGTCGGGCGCGCGGAAACCGAGGTGGACGTGGTCGTCGACCCACCGGCCGAAGAAGCCCGACCGGACGAGCCGACCGAGCGAGTCACCGACGGCCACCTCGTCGCCCGCCCCGACAGCCGGGTCGACGTGGAGGATACGGGCGACGTGCTCGCCGGTGTCGACCAGAATCAGGTGGTCGGTGTCGACGGCGTACGGCCGTGGAGGACACCGGACGGTCCGGGTGTCGATGACCTCTCCGGCGACCGGTGACGGGGCAGGCCCACCGTTCTCGCCCGGATAGAGGTCGATTGCACAGCCGCGGTCGTGGGCCGGATACGGCGAGTTGTACCGGGAGAATCGCTCGTACCCGGAGAGCACCGACGCCGGGAGCGTGACCATACCTGAGTGAAGGAGGGGACACCTTTAGCCGTCGCGCTCGTCGGAGCGGTATGCGAATCGTCCGAGGGCGAGCAGCAGACATCGACGCCGACCGAGCCGTCACGGCGGCGCTGCGAGCGGACGTGGCGAGCGACGGCGAGGGTGCGGTGCGGGCGTGGCGGCCACACCGTCAACTGGCGTTCGGTCGCCGCGACACCCGCGAAGACGGCTACGAGCAGGCGCGGGCTGCCGCGCGCGACCACTGCTACCCGCCACACGAGCGCGATGTCGGCGGGCGCGCGGTCGCGTACACGGGGTCGACGGTCGCGTTCCTCCGGCTCGAACCGCTCGACGACCTCCGGGTCGGGATGGACGACCGGTACGACGCCGCGATCGCGGACGTGCAACGCGCACTCGAAACGGTGGGGGTGACGGCCGAACGCGGAGAGCCACCCGACGCCTTCTGTCCGGGGCAACACTCCCTGTCGGCCGACGGGAAGATCGTCGGTCTCGCACAGCGCGTCTCGAAGGGCGTCGCACAGACCGCCGGTATCGCCGTCGTTCGGGACCACGAGCAGATCGCCGCTGTACTTACAGAGGTGTACGACGCGCTCGGTGTCGCGTTCGACCCCGGCAGCGTCGGAAGTGTCACGCGAGCGGGCGGAGACGGCGACCCCGACCGGGTGGCCCGCGCCCTCGAATCGGCGCTCGTCGGCGACCGCGACGCGACCGTCGAGCACCTGCGGTAGTCCCATTTTTATCCTCGGCACGCCGGAGTCGGAGTATGCTCTTTCAGGACGCGACGCTCGCCGATGGCCGAGTGTGTGACGTGCGGGTCGACGGCGAGACCATCGCCGCCGTCGGCGATCTCACCCCGACCGACGACGAGCGTGTCATCGACGCCACCGGTAAGCGGCTGCTCCCGGGGATGATCGACGCTCACGTCCACTTCCGCGAGCCGGGGTACTCGCACAAGGAGACGTGGACGAGCGGGTCGAAGTCGGCCGCGGCCGGCGGCGTGACGACCGTCGTCGACCAGCCGAACACCGACCCGCCGACCGTCGACGGAGAGGCGTTCGACCGGAAAGCCACTCTCGCGACCGAGTCGTACGTCGACTACGGCATCAACGGCGGCGTCACCGAGCCGTGGGACCCCGACTCCCTGCTCGCACGCCCGCTGTTCGCGCTCGGTGAGGTGTTCCTCGCCGACTCGACGGGCGAGATGGGTATCGACGCCGACCTGTTCGAGGACGCGCTCGTCGCCGCGGGCGAGACCGACACCCGCGTCACGGTCCACGCCGAGGACGCGACCCTGTTCGACGAATCGGTCCGTGACCGGGACGACGCCGACGCGTGGAGCGCCTACCGGACTGCCGAGGCCGAGGCCGTCGCCGTCGAGCGGGCCTGCGAGACCGCCCGCGAGCACGACACCCAGATTCACGTCGCCCACACCTCCACGCCAGAAGGTATCGACACCGCGGCCGAAACCGGGATGACCTGCGAGGTGACGCCACACCACCTCTTCTTGTCGCGCGATGACCTCGCCGAGTTGGGCACGCACGGCCGGATGAACCCGCCGCTCCGGAGCGAGCAGCGCCGCGAGGCCGTCTTCGAGCGCGTCGCCGACGGCGCCGTCGACATGATCGCCACCGACCACGCGCCACACACCCGCGCCGAGAAGGACACCGACATCTGGTCGGCCCCGTCGGGCGTACCCGGCGTCGAGACGGCACTTCCCCTCCTGCTAGCGGCAGCCGACCGGGGCGAGTTGAGCTACGAGCGCGTGCGCGACCTCACCGCGGCGACCCCCGCGGAGGTGTTCGGTCTCGACACGAAGGGAACGGTTGCTGAGGGCAACGACGCCGACCTCGTGCTCGTGGAGTCGGGACCACGAGAGATTCGCGGTGGGGGCCTCCACACGAACTGCGAGTGGACGCCCTTCGAGGGGATGGACGGCGTGTTCCCGTCGCTGACGCTGGTGCGCGGGTCGGTCGTGTACGAGGACGGCGAGTTCGGCGAGCGCGTCGGAAAGAACGTCCGGTCAGCGTAGCTTCGCGCCCATCTCCAACTCGAAGCTCCCGGTCTCGGACGGCTCGAAGCCGACCTTCTCGTACAGCGCGACGGCGGCGTGATTCCATCGTTCGACGGTGAGCCACACCCGGTCGATTTCCTCCGCGCGGCCGGCCCCGAGCAGGGCGGTGATGAGCTGTGAGCCGATGCCCGACTCCTGGTACTCCGCGAGGACGAAGATGGCAAGTTCGAACTCGTCGAGTCCCTCCGTCCCTTCGTTGTCATCGAAGTCGGGGACGAGCGTGGCGTGGCCGACGGCGTCGCCGTCGTGCCACGCGATGACGTTGACGCCCGCCTCGGTGACGATGGTGTCGAGCCACTCGCGAATCTGCTCGTCGGTCGTCGGGGGAATCCCCTGCGCGCGGTCCTCCGGGTCGAAGTCGAGATACATCGAGACGAGCGCTTCCATGTCGTCCTCGAAGCGACGAATCTCGATGTCGCGGCCGGCCTTGTCCGTGAGCGAGCGCGGGGGCGGGTCGTACGGTCCGGCGACTTCGTCGGGGTAGATGCGACTCATCGGACCAAGGTGACCGAGACGGTGGCGTTCAACAGGACGAACTCCGCGATAGAGCCGAGCTGGACCTTCCCAAGTGGGCTGGTCTCACCGCCGCCGAGGACAATGAGTTCGTGGCCCTCGCGCTCGGCGAAGTCGACGAGCTGACTGCCGGCGTGGCCTTCGAGGACGTGCACGTCGGGGGTGAGTCCGGCGTCTTCGAGTGCCGTACGTGCGCGCTCGGCGAGGTCGTCGGGGTCGGGGTCGGAGTCGGGGTTCTCGAGGATGGCGACGGTGAGCGAGTCGCCCGCCTCCTGGGCCCGGTCGATGGTCTTATCAAGGGCGCGAAAGGAGTCCTCGCTCCCGCCGATGCCAAGCAGGACGTTCATGCCCTCGGTGACGCCTGCGGGTCATAAAAGAGTCCCGGCGACGAGCGCGGGCTTTTTTATCCGAGCGGCGGAGTCCCACACATGGGAGTCGTCTCGAACGCGCGTGAGGATATCGCGGGCGTGACCGTGTTCCTCATCTTGGGTGCCGGTATGATTGCGCTGTTTGCCAACGTCTCGTGGTTCTGGGTCATCTGGGTCGTCGGCTTCGCCGTCGTCCTCCCGCTGATCGGCATCCTCACCGACGACGAGGAGGAGGACACGGACGAGACACCGGACGACCCGGTCGAACGGCTCAAGCGCCGGTACGCCGACGGAGAACTGACCGACGAGGAGTTCGAACACCGACTCGAACGGCTGATGGAACTCGACGACGACGAGACCGTCGACCGAGAGCTGGAACGCGAGCTCCGGTAGCCGCCGGGGCGGGCGACACGCTTTTTCGCCACCGTGCTGGAGTTTCAGCCATGACAGAGACGCCCGAGGAGGAGCCGACGCCGGCCGTCGAACGCGTCGAAGACGAACGCGAGGAGCCGGAAGAGTCGGACGTGCCCGAGGACGTACAGGAGTACGCCCGCTTCTCGAAGATCGACGGCGCGACCTACGACCGCGCCAACGAGTTCCTGCGCGACCGCACATACATCACCGCCCGCGAGTGGGCCATCGCGCGGCTGTGTGCGGACTTCCGGACGGAGACGGGCGTCGAGATGACGAAAATCGGCGAGAACCTGCCCGAACTCGTCCCGTTCATGACGGACACCTACTCCCCGCAGGCCGTGAACCAAGCGCGGGCCTCCTTCGAGGAGAAGGTACAGAAGGCGGGCGCGACGTTCCTCTACGGCGCGATGTGTGACTTCTTCACCGCCGAGGAGCTGGACGATCTAATGTACGAGGTGACGGAGGTGGCGAAGTTCCTGCTCGAGGTGGAAGGGGTCGAACTCACCGTCGACGAGGAGCTGGACGCCGAGGACAGAATTTCGGAGGTGATGCGCGAGGTGCGCGACCGCTCTGCCGGCCTGCGCCACGACGAGGTGACCTGCCCGGAGTGTGGCCACGTCCACGAGGTCGGAGACGACTAGTCGTCGAAGGGGGTCTCGGGGAAGACGTACTCGGGTGAATCGAGCACGAACGAGACCGGTTCGAGCGCCGTGAGACTCCGGACCCGAATCGGGAGCGCGCCGTCGTGGTCGCGAAGCACGCCCTCGGCGTCTGCAGTTCGCTCGTAGTACAGCGGGAGGACGACGGCCTGCTCGTCGGATTCGAACACGACGAGCAAGAGCACGAGACCGTCGCTCTCGGCGCGGGCGACGTGGGTCGGTTCGAACGCGTCGGGGTCGAGCGCGTCGAGTCGGCCGAACGTGTCGTCGTCGACCACCGCCGTGAGTCCGAACCGGTCGGTCGCCGGGACGACGGTCACGTCGGTCGGCTCACAGACGACGGTATCGCGGTCGAGTCCGGCGGCGACGTCGTCTGCGGTCGCGAGCAGCGCCTCCCAGTTTGCCGTGATACCCTCGACGATACCCTCGCCGACGACGTACTCGATGTTCGCGGCTGTCGACTCGTCCATACGTGGGGGAGGTGCGTCCGTCGAAAAAGCGTTCGGCTACACCGACAACACGGGCTGTGAGGCGTACGCGATGACGTACTCGGTGGCCTTCTCGATGACGGCCGTCGGGTCGCCAACGAGCGGTTCCCGCGGGACGACGAGGAAGTCGGCGTCGATTTCTTCGGCGGCGTCGAGGATGACGCTGCCGGGGTGTTGTGAGAGCCGCGAGGCCGAGAAGCCGTGCGTGGTCGACTGCTCGACGTGCACGTCGCCGGCGAGCGCGCGAATCTCGTCGATGAACGCGGTAGAGGCGGCGGCGACCTCCTGTTCCTCGATTTCGCCGGCCTTCAGCCCGGCCGTCGATTCCTCGCCGAGGACGTACAGCGCGTGGACGGAGGCGTCGTAGGCGTCCGCGATCGCGAGGCCGTACTCGGCGGCGGCCAGCGACTCGTCGCTCCCGTCGACCGGCGCGAGCACCGTCTCGATGTCCATACCGGAGGTCCGACCGGTGTCAGCAAAAAGCCACTCGTCGACGGATCACCGCTCCTGCCAGCGCTCGACCTGGAAGCGACGGTATGCGCCGTGGGCCGCCTCCAGCGAGCCGAGCCACCAGTTCCAGCGGTCGGCGGGACCGCCGTCGGGCGCGTCCACGAGGTGTTCGATGACGACCGCGGGGGTGAGTTCGTACCCCGCGTCGCTGGCGAAGGCACCCGAGTCGGCGAGGTCGCGCGCCTGTCTGGCGACGGCTCTTCGCTCGGCGTCGCTCCCGCCAAAGCGGTCGAGTCGGTCAACGAGGGCGGCCGCGTCCATACCACGTCGTGGCGTGGCTCGCACTTGAGTGGTCGTGGAAACACAACCCCTAATCGGGGTCGTTTCACAGACTGGGTAATGACAGACGAGAGCGTCTTCGACCGCTACCGCGCGGACGTGGACCAACCGATGCGACGGCTGTTTGCGGCCTACGGCGAACCCAGATACGGCTGGTTCGCGCTCGGAGTCATCGCCAACCTGCTCGCACAGTTCGCCTCGCTCGCCCCGCCGCTCGTGCTCGGCGCGGCCGTGAACCGACTCAACGGCCAGACGTACTCGCTTCCGCTCGTCCCGGGGTCGCTGTTGCCGAGTGGCCAAGAGCCGCTGTTCTGGCTCTCGGTCGCGTTCATCGGCGGGGCGTTCCTCCTGACGGGCGTGTTCACCTACGTGTACGGCGTCGCCGCAAACGAGTTCGCCCACGGCGTGATGCACGCCGTCCGGGTGGACTGTTTCGAGAAGATGAGCCGGCTAGATATGTCTTTCTTCGACGACAAACAGACCGGCGAGACGATGTCGATTCTCTCCTCCGACACGGAGAATCTGGAGATGTTCCTGGACAACGCGCTCACCGGCGCGGTCCGGCTGGGCGCGATGCTGCTCGGTATCGGTATCGTGCTCTTTCTCGAAAATCCGTATCTCGCGGTCGTCACGCTGCTCGTCGCACCCGTCATGGCCGCGTTTACCTACTGGTTCATGAAGCGAGCCGAGCCGCTGTATGCGGCCCGCCGCTCCTCGATGGGGAAGCTCAACACGCGTCTCGAAAACTCGATTGCGGGCATCGAGCTGACGAAGACGACGGCGAGCGAATCTTACGAGACCGAGCGGGTTCGCGGCTCATCGAAACAGCTGTTCGAGGACACGATGTCGATGCTGCGGCTCTCGTACTTCTACCGGCCGGGGATGGAACTGCTCGCGGGTGTCTCCTTCTCGCTCACGTTCCTCGTGGGGGGCTACTGGCTGTTCGTCGGCGCGCCGCCGGGTGCGACCGGCCAGCTCCAGGTCGGGACGTTCGTCTCGTTTCTCTTCTTGTCACAGCGGTTCGCGACCCCGCTGGCGGAGGTATCGAACATCATCGACCAGTACGAGAACGCGAAGGCCTCCTCAGAGCGCGTCTTCGGGCTGATGGACATCCCCGTCGAGGTCGACGACCCCGAAGACGGTACCGAACTCACCGACGCGGAGGGGAACGTCGTCTACGACGACGTGACGTTCGCGTACGACGACTCCGAGACCGTCATCGACGGCGTGAGCTTCGAGGCGAAGCCGGGCGAGACAGTCGCGCTCGTCGGCCCCACTGGTGCGGGGAAGTCGACGATGCTCAAGCTCCTACTCCGGATGTACGACGTGACCGACGGCGAGGTTCGGGTCGACGACCACGACATCCGTGACGTGACCCTCGAATCGCTCCGGAGTCACGTTGGCTACGTCGGCCAAGAGACGTTCCTCTTTGACGGCACCATCGCCGACAACATCCGGTATGGCGACTTCGACGCGAGCGACCGGCAGGTGCGCGAGGCCGCGAGGGCCGCAGAAGCCGACGAGTTCATCCGGTCGTTCCCGGACGGCTACGACACCCGCGTCGGCGAACGAGGGGTGAAGCTCTCTGGCGGCCAGCGCCAGCGAATCGCCATCGCACGCGTCGTCTTACATGACCCAGAGCTGCTCGTCCTCGATGAGGCGACCAGCGCCGTCGACACCGAGACAGAGTATCTCATCCAGAAGTCACTCGACTCGCTGTCTGCAGACCGGACGACGTTCGCCATCGCCCACCGGCTCTCGACGGTGAAGGGAGCAGACGAGATTCTCGTCATGGAAGACGGGGAAGTGACGGAGCGGGGCGACCACGGGACGCTGCTCTCGGAGGGAGGACTGTACGCCGACCTCTGGAGCGTGCAGGCCGGCGACCTCGAGTCGCTCCCCGAGGACTTCGAGTCGCGCGTCATCGACGAGAGCGACTGACCCGTTTTACATTCACCGCGCTACGCGAACCCTTATTCACGAGAACGAACAATCGCAGGTAATGGCGGCCGCAGACGCCGACGTAGAGTATCTCGACCGGCCACTGGTGAGCGAGGGCTTTCTCGAAGACAGAGCCTACCAGACCCAGTTGGCCGACGCCGCGTCGAAGACCCACACGCTTGTCTGTCTCCCGACCGGACTCGGGAAGACGACCGTCTCCTGTCTCGTTACGGCCCACCGGCTCGCGGAGTACGGTGGCACCTCGCTGATGCTCGCGCCGACGAAGCCGCTCGTCCAACAGCACGCCGACTTCTACCGCGAGGCGCTGGAGGTGGCCGACGACGACATCGTCGTCTTCACCGGCGACGTGCGACCCGACGACCGCGCCGAGCTGTGGGAGTCGGCCCGCATCGTGATGGCTACCCCACAGGTCGTCGAGAACGACCTCGTCGGCAACCGCATCTCGCTCGCGGACGTGACGCACATCACCTTCGACGAGTGTCACCGCGCCACCGGCGACTACGCGTACAACTACATCGCCGAGCGCTACCACGCCGACGCGGAAGAGCCGCTCGTCACCGGGATGAGCGCGAGCCCCGGCGGCGACGAAGAGGAGATTCTGACTGTGTGTGAGAATCTCGGCCTGGTAGAAGTGGAGGTGATGACCGACGCCGACGCCGACGTGGAGAAACACACCTACCGGACGGAAGTGGACTGGCAACACGTCGACTTGCCCGACGACGTGCTCGCGATTCGGGACGCGCTCAACGAGGTCATCAGAGAGCGGCTCGCGAAGCTGAAGGAGTTGGGCGTGACGAACTCGACGGATCCGAACATGAGCCAGCGCGACCTGAACAAGGTGCGCGCACAGCTCCAGCGGCTCATCAACAACGACGACTCGTCGGGCTACAAGGGGATGTCGGCCCACGCCGAGGTGATGAAGCTCCGGCGGGCGACCGAACTCGTCGAGACGCAGTCGGTTGAGTCCCTCCGTCGCTACTTCGAGCGCCAGCGCGAGCAGGCCCGCTCGTCGGGAGCCTCGAAGGCGAGCCAGCGGTTCGTCTCCGAGCCGAAGGTGAAAGAGGCGATGCGACTCGCCGAGGAGTTCGACGGGCTTCACCCGAAGTTCCGGAAGACGCGCATCCTGCTTGCCGAGACGTTCGGCTTGGAGGGTGGCTCGCGCGCCATCGTCTTCACCGAGAGCCGCGACACGGCAGAGACCCTGACGGAGTTCCTGAACGAGTCGTTCGACGCGCGGCGGTTTGTCGGCCAAGGCGACAAGGAAGGCTCCGACGGGATGACACAGACAGAGCAGAAGGAGACGCTCGACGCCTTCCGGGCCGGCGAGTTCGAGGTGCTCGTTTCCACCAGCGTCGCGGAGGAGGGGTTGGACGTGCCGGACGTGGACCTCGTCTTGTTCTACGAGCCGGTGCCGAAGGGCGTGCGGTCAATCCAGCGGAAGGGGCGGACCGGCCGCGCGTCGGAGGGGAAGGTCGTCGTCTTGATCGCGAACGACACCCGCGACGAGGCGTTCTTCTGGATGGCACAAAACGAAGAAAAGCAGATGGAAGAAGAACTCCGCTCGCTGAAGGGGATGACGAGCGAACTCGAATCCGAACTGAGCCAGGAGTCGCTGGGGAGCTTCGAGGATAGCGATGGGGACTCAGCGACGACAGCGAAGGGAGCCACGGACGACAGCGACGACGACGAAGGGGCCGACGCGCCAGTAGACGATGGTGAGGGCGACGGACAGGCCGGACTGGATTCGTTTGCCGGCGAACGGGAGGAATCAGAAGCGTCGGCGGCCGAGGACGAAGAGAACGACGGCGTGGCCGCCGTCGCCGGAACCGACGAGTCGGGCGTCGAAATCGTCGCCGACCAGCGCGAACTCGATTCGACCATCGCGCGTGACCTCTCGAAGCGCGACGGCATCGAGACGCGACTGGAGACGCTGGCCGTCGGCGACTACGTGCTCTCGGACCGCGTCGTCGTCGAGCGCAAGAGCGTGGACGACTTCCTCGACACGTTGCTCGGCGAGGACCGCTCGATGTTCGAGCAGGTGGGCGACGCGGTCCGCAACTACGCGCGCCCGGTCGTCATCGTCGAGGGGGAGAACCTCTACGGGAAGCGCAACGTCCACCCGAACGCGATTCGGGGGGCGCTGGCCTCGCTCGCCGTCGACTTCGGCGCGAGCGTCCTCTTCACCGAGGACGAACAGGGGACGGCGAACCTGCTCGACGTCATCGCTCGCCGCGAACAGGAGGAAAGCGACCGCGAGGTGCGCGTCCACGGCGAGAAATCGAACAAGACGCTGGACGAACAACAGGAGTACGTCGTCAGTTCGGTCGCGGAGGTCGGACCGGTGACGGCGCGCGCGCTGCTCGAATCATTCGGCAGCGTCGAGGCAGTGATGACAGCAGGCGAGCAGGAGCTTCAGGAAGTCGAAGGCGTCGGTCCCGTCACCGCACAGCGGGTGCGCGAGGTCGTCGGCAGCGAGTACGCGGGTTAAATCTGTTCTGCGGCGTCGAGCGCCTCGGCGGCCTCTTTCGCGCCGGCGAGGTATTTTCGCGTCTCTGAGAGCGTGTCGGCCTGTTCGGCCTGCTTCGAGAGTCTCGCGAGGGTGCGTTCGAGCGACGCGCGTGCGGCCGCGAGGTCGCCCGCGTCCGTCAGCGGCGCGTGGGTCACCGGCTCGGACTGCTGTGTCGGCTGTCGGGGCTGCGGGTCCGTCGGCTGTTTTGGCTGTGGTTCGGTCGGCTGTCGCGGCTGTGAATCCGTCGACTGTCGCGGCTGTGGCTCCGCCGGTTCCGTCGGCTCCACGGCTTGCTCGGTCTCCGACTCGGGTTCGACCTCAACCGACGGTTCCTCGCTCGCGTCGGGTTGCGGTTGGTCGGGGGGCTGTGGCTGCGTGTCTTGTGAGGTTGCTTCCGCCCCGCCGGCCTGCTGGCAGGTGGGACAGAACTCCTGGCCGTCCCACCGGAAGATGGGGTCGCCACAGTCGTCGCAGTGTTTGTCCGTCATCGTCGCACCTTTGAGCAGGAGTTCGGAGAGGCGCTCGGACTGTTCGCGTTTCTGCTTGTCCTGTTCGTACTTCTCGCGGAGTTTCTCGCGTTCGGCCTCGCGGTCGAAGTCGCTCATACCGGAGTAGAGACCGTCGGGACGAAAAAGCGCTGTGTCCCTACAGCCCCATGACGGCGAGCATCGCGGCCGCTGCGGCAGGGGGAATCGTGAGGTTGTCGTCGATGACGTAGCCCGCAACGGTGGGCGTCGCACCGTCCGCGAGGGTGGCGGCGACGGCCCCAGCGACGGCGGCGTAGCTCCCGACGAACGGGAGCGCGAGCAGGCTGCAGACGCCGAACATCACGAGAAGGACGAACGACTGCTTGACGCGGCGACGTTCGCCGGAGCCGAGCAGTCCGGAAATCGGGTCGCCGAAGGTCAACATCAGGGAGGCGGGAATCGCAATCACGGGGGAGAACAGCCACAGGACGATGGCGATGGAGACGACGTACAGCGCGTAGCCGGCGACGTTCTCCTGTTCGTACTCGCGGGTGAGCCGGTCGAACAGCGCCCAGTTGACGACGCCCGACAGTCGAAGGGTTTCGAGGACGGCGACGGCGAGGACGCCGACTGCGAAGCCGTACTGGAGGACGCGATACGGGTAGAGGTCAGCGACGTACGCGAGCGGGAACACTCCGCCCGAGGCGTGGATGAGTCGCCGCTGGACCTCGTGTGTCATCTACAGTGGGGTGACGGTGTCGCGCTCGAGCAGGTCGGCGAAGTCGGTACCGGCACGGAGCGCGAGCAGACACTCCTGCAGTTCCTCGACCGGGATACGCGCCTGTGCGGTGGTGTCGCGGTCGCGAACGGTGACGCTCGTCGGCTCTTTCTCGATGGTCTCGTGGTCGACGGTGACACAGACTGGGGTGCCGATTTCGTCCTGTCGGCGGTAGCGGCGACCGATAGCGCCCGATTCGTCGTAGGCGACGGCCAGGCCGGCCTCGCGCAACTGCTCGCGCGCCCGTTCGGCCTGCTCGACTATGGCCGGCTCGTTCGAGACCAGCGGGACGACACACGCGAACGTCGGCGCGAGTTCGGCCGGCAAGGAGAGATACGTCCGCTCTTCGCCGTCGACCTCGTCGGTCTCGTAGCTGTGGACGAGCACGGAGTAGAACAGCCGGCCGATACCGAAGGACGGCTCGACGACGTGGGGCGTGATGTGTTCGCCCGCCTCGGTGACGGTCTCCACCTCGAAGTTCGCCACGTCGGCGTCCACCTCAACCGACTCGCCGTCGACTTCGACCGCGACGGTCTCGCCGTCGAAGGCGTCCGGGCCCGCGGCGGCCAGTGCGTCAAGCGCGTCGGCGACCGCGCCGGCTTGCCCGCCGAACTCGGGACCGAGGGTCGCCATGTCGGGGTCGACGCTCGGGCGCTCGACCGTCTTCGGCTCGTCGTACTGCTTGAACACGGTGAAGGTGTCACCGGTCGCCTCGGCGTGGTTGGTGAGGTCGTAGTCGCTGCGATACGCGAAGCCGGTCACCTCGACCCACTCGCCGTCGAGTTCCGTCTCGGCGTCCCAACAGTCGGCGGCGTAGTGGGCGCGCTCGCCCGCCTTGTGCTGGCGGTAGCGGAAGCGGTCCATGTCGATGCCGATTGCGTCGTACCAGTCGCGCGCGAGACCGAGGTAGTAGGCGATCCACTCCGACTCGATGACGCCCTCCTCGACCGCCTCGCGGACGGTGTACGTCTCCTGTTTGCCGTCGCCCTCCTGTGCCGTGGCGGAGTAGAGTGGCAGTTCCACGTCGGCGACGGACTCGATATCCGGTTCGTCTTCGGCGGGGTCGATGAACTGTTCGAGTTCCGCCTGCGTGAACGCGCGAACGCGGATGAGACCGCGCCGGGGGGCGATTTCGTTCCGGTAGGCGTCACCGATTTGGGCGACGCCGAACGGGAGCTGCCCGCGAGCGTACTCCTTCAGTCGGGGAAACTCGGTGAAGATACCCTGTGCCGTCTCCGGACGGAGGTAACCGGGCTGTGAGGAGCCGGGCCCGATGTCGGTACCGAACATGAGGTTGAACTCCTCGACCGATTCGCCGGCAAGCGGCGTGCAACAGTCGGGACAGGCGATATCGAGTTCGCCCAGCAGGTCGGCGACACGCTCGATGCCGAGCGCTTCGGCGTCCTCGTACTCAGAGTTGTCCTCGACGAGGTGGTCAGCACGGTGTGAGGCGTCACACTCGGGACACTCGACGATCATGTCGTCGAAGCCGTCGAGGTGGCCCGAGGCCTCGAAGACGGGTTCGGGCATCACGTCCGGCGCAGAGACCTCCATGTTGCCGGCGCGGGTGACGAAGCGGTCGCGCCATCTGTCCTCGACGTTGCGCTTGAGCGCAGAACCCTGCGGGCCGTAGGTGAAGAAGCCGCCGACGCCGCCGTACGACTCCGCGGTCTGGAAGAAGAAGCCGCGGCGCTTGGCGAGTTCGGCGACGGTCTCCAGTTCGCTCACGCAATCGCCTCCAGCAGGTCGGCGTCACGGACGATGCCGACGAGCGTGTCGCCCGACATGACCGGCACCTGCTCGATATCCTCGGTGATGAACAGCTGTGCGATGTCGGTCACCGGCTCGGATTGGCCGACGGTGATGAGCGAGTCAGTCATGAACATCTCGACCGGCTCGGCCGGAATCTTGACGTTTCGAGTGGGGAGATACCGCGAGCCGACCGCCTTGATACCCTCCCACTTCCAGTCGTCGTCGTCGTCGGCAATCGAGTCGCCCGTCGACTCCTCACCCTCGACAATGCGGGCCACGTCGAGCACGTCGACCTCGGTGAGCATCCCCGTCGGCTTCCCCTCCGGGTCGAGGACGACGCCGTACGGCTCCTCGGCGAAGGCGAGTTCGCGCTCGGCGATGGTGAGCGGCGTCGCCTGGTAGACGGCGTTGACGGTCGTCTCCATCAACAGGTCCGCGGTCGTGTCGACCGCCACGTCGCCCTCGGCGACGGCGCGCACGAGGTCGGTGATGGTGATGAGGCCGACCAGTTCGTCGTCCTCGACGACGGGGAGCCGGCGCTGGTCGCCCTCACGCAGGATGCGAGCCGCTTCGCTCAGGTCGGCATCCGGACCGATCGTCGGCACCTCCTCAGTGAGCAGGGCGAGCTGGTCCTCTTCGGGGTTGGCGATGAGCTGTTCGCGGGAGACGAGCCCGCGAAACGCGCCGGTCTCTTCGTTCACGACGGGAATCGACGAGAACTCGTCGTCCTGGAGTCGGTCGAGCACGTCCGTCCGCGAACCCGGAACGACCGCGGTCACGAGCGACTCACGCGGCGTCATGGCGTCTGCGACGTTCATACCCCGAACGCCGTGGGCGCGGTACTAAGACCTTACACTTCCGTGGGGACCGTCACCGCCCGAACGACAGAATTAGGCGTCGTCCTCGGAGCTGGCCGTGTCCTCGTCTTCGGCGTCGGCTTCCGGAGCCGCCTCGTCGTCAGGCTCTTGTCCCGGGAGTCCGCCGGGCATCTGGTTGAGCTGCTCTGGCTCGAAGGCGTAGTACTCGTCCGGGTCCGGGAAGAAGCCCGACGGGTCGTCGTGGTGAATAGTGCCGACGATTTCGCCGCTCAGGTCGCGGACGTGGGTGTACATCTCGTCGCGGTCCATCGCGGTCCGAACCAGATCGACGGCGGTACGCATCTGGTAGGCGCTGGCGATGAAGAGGACGCGCTCCGCGTCCATGTCGATACACTCCACGACCATGAACACGTCACCCTGTTCTCGCGCCTGATACACGCCGGTCTCGTCGAACTCCGCGTCGGCGACGAAGTCGGCGAACTCGGCGCGGTCGCTCTTCGGGAGGAGATACGAGAACCCCCAGCTGTCGTCATCGTCGTCGCCGTGTTCGGGAATTGCCGGTGCCGTGTCGTCGGCGAACACCACGAGCGTCTCGTAGCCGGCCTCCTCGCGGTCGGCCGCCATCGCTCGCGTGTCTTCGATAGTTCGCTGCCATGCGTCCTTGACGGAGTCGGTCCCGCGGGCCGCGCGGTCGTGCGCGTCCGGGTTCTCGTCGGGGTTCGTCTCGACCATACGTGGAGACGGACAGCCGCACGGATAAATGGTGTGCGTGTCTATCGGACGACGCCGAATCCGTACTCCAACAGCGCCGACACCGCCAGCACGGCCAGCCCGACCGCGAACAGCTTCGCGTCGCGCCCGATACGGTCGTTGAACGGCAGCCGACGACCCGCGAGAGGTGGTAGGTCCTGGAGTCGCGCCTCGAAGTCGTACTCGTCTGCAGACTCCGTCGTGACGAGTTCGCTGTCACGACGCGGACGCTTCGGCTGGATGGCGATGCTCCCGAAGCCGAACAGCAACACGCCGACCACGAACAGGACGTACTTCAGCGTCAACAGGCCGGTGCCGAGCAGAAACGACGGTACGGCGGCGACGGCGACGACGACAGCCGTCACGGCGGCGACCCAGACGGCGAACTCGACGAGACGCAGCCAGCGATTACGCACCGTCGCTGTACTTCGAGAGGACCGCCGTCACGTCGTCGTACTCGGCGTCGTGTCGGTGACAGTAGCTCTCGCGCCCGCTGGCGCTCACCTGATGGTGGTCCGGCCGCGTCGTGTCACAGACGCCGCCGAACTCGTCGCGGAGATACGTGCGGGCCTCCTCCGGTTCGCCATCCTTCACCAGCTCGACGGCGTGCTGGACGTGGTCTTGGACGGCCTGTGGAACCGACAGCTCCTCGAAGAGGTCCTCGACCGTCTCGTCGATGTCGTCGAACCGCGAGAACCGACCGAGCCGCTTGCGCATCTGGTCGGTCGCGGACAGCGACATCCGCGACCGCTCGCGGATGACCTCGCGGAGCTGTTCGACGGCGTCCCAGGTCTCGTCGGGCACGTCGGCGTACGCCTCGGGGCGAATCTTCGCCGGACACCGCGTCGAGAACTGACACCCCTGGGGTGGGTCGCGGGGACTCGGCGGCGTCCCGGGGAGGGTGATACGGTCGATGGTGACCGTCGGGTCGGGGCGCGGAATCGCAGACAGCAACGCCTGCGTGTACGGGTTCTGTGGATCCTCGTACAGTTCTTCCGTGTCGCCGATTTCCATGATCTTGCCGAGATACATCACGGCGACGCGGTCGCAGATGTGCCGGACCACGGAGAGATCGTGTGCGATGAACAGGTAGGTGAGGTCGAACTCCTCCTGGAGATCCTCGAGTAGCGTGATGATCTTCGCCTGCACGCTCACGTCGAGGGCGGACACCGGCTCGTCGAGGACGATGAACTCGGGTTCGAGCGCGAGCGCGCGGGCGATACCGATACGCTGGCGCTGGCCGCCCGAGAACTGGTGTGGGTACCGGAAGTAGTGTTCTTCGCGGAGCCCGACCTCCGAGAGCAGTTCGGTGACGCGCTCGCGCCGTTCGGACTTGGTCTTCCAGCCGTGGGCGTCAAGCGGCTCGCGGATGATTTCGCCGACGGTCATCCGGTCGTTGAGACTCGACTCGGGGTCCTGGAACACCATCTGGGCGTTGCTGCGCCACTTTTTCAACTCGGAGCCGGACAGCTCCGTGATGTCGGTGCCGTCGAAGCTGACGCTCCCGTCGGTCGCCTGCTCGAGCCGAACGAGCGTGCGACCGAGCGTGCTCTTTCCGGAGCCGGACTCGCCGACAAGCCCGAACGTCTCGCCCCGCTTGATTTCGAAGTTGACCGTATCGACCGCCTTCACCGGCGGCGGTGCGAAGAAGCCGTTGCCGCCGTAGTACTTCTTCAGGTCCTGTACGTCGACCAGCGTCTCGCCGCTGGCTGCCGTCTGCTTGCGCTCGATTGCGTTACTCATTCACATCACCTGCGGGTCGTTCACGCGACTTCGCTCCGAGCGACCGGTGGTGGCTGACCCGCTCCTCCTCGGTCTGCTCTTCGGGGTACAACAGACACGCCGCGGTGTGGTCCGGGTCCTCGCCGACGCTGACGTGTGCGGGCGCGACCGCATCACACGCGTCGAACGCCTCTGGACACCGGGGCGCGAACCGACAGTACGTCGCCTCCTCGTTCGGTGTCGGCACGTCACCCTCGATGGTTCGCAGCGATTCGCCGTCGGCCTGTTCGCCCGGAATTGCTCCCAACAGTCCCTCGGTGTAGGGGTGTTTCGGGTTCGCAAACAGGTCTTCGACGGGGGCCGACTCGATGATCTGGCCGGCGTACATCACGTTGACGCGGTCAGCGATTTCGGCGATGACACCCATGTCGTGAGTGATAAACAGAATCGAGAGGTTCCGCTCTTCCTGTAGCCCGTCCAGGAGCTCAAGGATCTGAGCCTGTATAGTCACGTCGAGTGCCGTCGTCGGCTCGTCACAGATGAGGAACTCGGGATCACACGCGAGCATCATCGCGATGACGGCCCGCTGGCGCATTCCGCCGGAGAACTCGTGTGGATACTCGTCCAGCCGACGGGCAGCGTCGGGGATAGCGACATCCTCAAGCAGGTTAATCGCCTCCTCGCGCGCCTCTGCACCACGGAGTCCCTGATTGATGCGCAGCGCCTCTCTAATCTGGTTACCGATGGTGTAGACCGGATTCAGCGACTGCTGTGGGTCCTGGAACACCATCCCGATGCCGCTACCACGGAGCTGTTCGTACTCGGTGTCCGACAGCTCCGTTAGCTCCCGACCGTTGAAATTGATGGACGACCCGGGGAGAACCTCGCCGGGGCTTTCGACGATACCCATGATGGAGCGTGCGGTGACCGACTTCCCGGAGCCGGATTCGCCGACGATGCCGACGGTCTCACCCTCGTGTACGTCAAACGAGATACCGTCGACGGCGCGGATGGTCTCCTTGTCGGTGTGGAACACCGTCTGGAGGTTGGAGACGGACAGTACCGGTTCTTCCGCCATCACGCACCACCTCCTGCAGCCGTCTGTTCACCACTCCCAGACTCGGTCTCCGGATCGATGGCGTCACGCAGTCCGTCGCCGAGGGCGTTCGCACCCGTGACGAGGGCGACGATCATCAGGCCCGGAATTAGGGAGATGTGCCACGACGGCGTGGAGACGTAGTTTTGTCCGAGGTCGATAGCGCGACCCCACGCTGGCGTCGGTGCGGTCACACCGAGTCCGTTCCCGAGGAACGAGAGCGCCGACATCGCGATGATGATACCACCGGCCGACATCGACGCGTAGACGAGTAGATAACCGACCACGTACGGGAACATGTGTTTCCACATGATAAGCGCTGGCCGTTGGCCGAAGCTCTCTGCGGCGTCGACCCACTCCTCCTGTGCGACCTGTAAGGCCGGTCCACGGACGGCGCGCCACAGCCCCGGCCAGCCGGTTAGCCCGAACAGTATCGCGAGTAAGAACCCGCCGTTGAGTACATTCGTTATCCAGTGGCCGGCGAACACTGCACTCACCATGATGAGCAAGAGCAGCTGTGGAACGGATGTAATACCGTCAGCGACTGTGAGGACGCCCAGGTCTACGGTACCGCTGTAGAAGGCCGATATCATGCCCAACGCGGCTGCGATGCCTGCACTCATTCCGATAGCGATACCGACCACCGTAATCGTTGTCCGGGCACCGCCCATCATGAACGTGAAGAGGTCACGTCCGTTGGTGAGTGTCCCGAACGGATGGAACCGGTCGAAGCTGTCGTAGCTCATCGGCCCCACGTTCGTGCCGGCACCCTTCGACTTGGAGTTGAAGTTGGCGTTCCCAACGGTTACGTTCTCGACTTGGCCGGTCTCGTTGGAGTAGTACTCGACGTAGTGTCCGTACGGCGACTGGATGTTCGCTTCGACGGTTGTCGGCCCGAGCGCGGGACCGAACAGCGCCATCGTGAGAAACAGGAGGATGATGAGGACACCGAACACACCCCAGCGGTGGCTGCGGAGTCGGTTGATGATGTCGTCGGTCGGCGTCCAGTCCGCCTGTCGATAGTAGATGCGGAAGATGTCCCAGCCGCGGAACAGCCAGTAGGCGACGACGAATGCGTAGACGACGATGAGCGTGACACGGAGCAGCCACGCGAGCCGCGGCTCGAGTCCCATAAACGTCTCCGCCCACGGGCCATCGGGACCGAGCCTGTGGCCCTGGTTCGGAATCGTCTCCCGGCTGAGCAGCGTCGGAATTCCCTCTGCGGTGCTCCGGACGCTGTCGATCTGTGAGAGAATCGACGCCTGGACTTCGTTGATGCTAGTCTCGATGCCTTTCGAGATGGTGAGACCGAGCATCGCGGCGATGAGCCCGGTAACGCCGAGTACCAGCGCGTGGAGGACGGTCAGCGTGCCGCCGATAAACGCACCGAACTCGAGGACAAGCAGGACGGCGGCGACGGCCGCCCAGCGGAGCGCCGGCCGCGGATTCGCGGCCAGACGCGACGTGAGCGACGACTGGTCGCCGTCGTATGAGTCGTTCGGAGTGTTTGTGTCTGACATGAATATGTTACCCCTCGACGTCGTCGAGCGAGATACGCGGGTCGACGATTGTGTACAGCAGGTCCTGCGTGATGTTGAACACCACGAGGATGATGGTGAAGATGAACGTGAGCGTCATGATGACGGGGATATCCGTCTGGAAGATGGCTCTGAGATAGAGACTCCCCAGTCCATTGATACCGAAGATAGCCTCGACGAGAACGGACCCGCCGATGAGCAGGTAGAACTCGCCCATGATAATCGGCAACAGCGGAATCAGCGCGTTGCGGCCGACGTGCTTGAACACGATACGGCGTGCGGAGACGCCCTTCGCGCGTGCGGTCTCGACGTACTTCGAGTTGATACTTTCCAGAACGGCGGTCCGAGCGATACGGACCTCGTTCCCCATCGACGCCGACCCCAACACGAGCGCGCCGGGGAGAATCCACTTGAACGCGACGGCCATGTTCTGTAGTTCCGGAATCGGAAGGAACAGCATCTCAAGTACGGGAATCCCGTCGAACAACGGTATCGGGTTAAAGAGGTTGTTCACCTCCGGTGGCGTCCCGACGACTTTCGTCGCGAGCCCATAGTCGGCACCCAAATCACGGTAGAACGAGAGCGCTCCACCCGCAGACAGCAGGCCGGAGAGGATGACGGCGAGCCAGAAGTTCGGCATCGCACGCCAGAGAATTCCGCCGGCAGACGCGAAGTAATCGCTGAACGTGTTCGCGCGGAGCCCGGCAAACAGCCCGACCGGAATCCCCACGAACAGTGCGATAACCACCGACCACCAGCCGAGCCAGATAGTCGCCGACATGCGTGCACCGATGAGGTCGATGATCGGTCGACCGCGCTGGACGACCCACGACTGTCCGAAGTTGAGCGTGAACAGGTCGGTCATCACCATGCGGTACTGGTCCCACAGCGGCACTTCCTGCCCGTTAGGATACCGATAACCGAGGTCGACGAGCAATCGCTGGATGTCTGCCTCACTCGCCTTTCGGCCGAGGATACTGTACACCGGGTCGAGAGGCCCGGCGTACAGAATGAGAAACGCCATCGTGAGCCCGAACAGGACGACGGGTATCGCGAGCGCGATTCGCTTCCCGAGATACACCAGCTTGTTCATGCTGTCGTGTCACCGCCCGTCTGGTTGGGGGACCGGTCTACATGTCTCGCCACCGGTATACGCGAAGCGCGGGGACCTGCGGGAGACGCGTGTCGTTCGTTTCGTATCATATCTGGAGAGTGGTTATCGTGTGACTGTTAGACGCAATGCTTGCGAGTGGATGAGTATTCCGAATGGTTGAATATGTCGATACTACGGGGACAGGGTGAGTTTAGTTACCCTGCCAGTGGCTGCGGTACGTCTCGCCACCGCCCGGGTAAATCGGAGCCGGGGTGAGGTGGTAAGACGGGGAACCGCGCGAGAGGAAGACCTCCTGAACGAACTGTTCGCGGTTGATGACGTACGCCATCGCCTCACGAACCGGCTGGGGAACCTCTTCGAGGTTGAACCCGACGTAGTAGGTGTTGATGGTCGGCGTGCGGGAGTACTGGTATGTCACGTCGTTCTCCTCGACGGGACCGTAGGTACCGAGCTCCTGTGCGCCCTGCGTCTCCTCGATGGAGACGAGATCGGGGTCGTACTGGGAGGTCGGGACGCCACCGGTGTCCGCGTTCCCGTTGATGAAGCGGTTGAAGATGGCGTTCGTGTCCGTCAGGATCTGGAGGTCGATACCGTCGAAGGAGGCCGGCTCGCCGTGGTAGTCGTCGAAGGTGTCGTAGGTGAAGTTGCCACCGTTGCCCGAGTTCCACTCGACGAACTGGAACGGACCGCTGCCGATCGGGTTGTTGAGCGAGAACTCTTCGTATCCCATCTCGCCCTCGTAGCCCTCGATGTCGCCCACGATACCCTCCGGAGCGGCGGAGAAGGCCGAGTAGGCCATGATTTCGAGCGCGAACGCGAACGGCTCTTCGAGTTCCATCGTGAACTCGTAGTCGCCGGTCTGCTCGATGGCCATCGACTCCGGCACGACTTCGCCGTTGTCGTTCTCCTCTCGGACGACGTTGAGGTCGCCGGTGAGGAAGGAGCTGTTCGAGGAGTTGGACGACTCTGCGAGACGACGCAGCGAGTAGACCATGTCCGCGGCCGTGACTTCGCCGTAGTCCTCGTGGAACTGCACACCTTCCTTCAGCGTGAACGTGTACGTGGTGAGGTCGTCGCTCAGCTCGTAATCTTCAACAAGGAGGTTGCTGACCTGCGCCTCGCCGTTGAAGTAGTTGAGCGGTGCATCGAACATGTTCATGATCTTGGCACCGCTCGCCGTGTCACCGGAAGCGACGGGGTCGAGCGTGCTGAGGGTAGCCGACGTGCCGCTGAGTCGGTCGCGGCCCTCGATGGCGTTGACGGAGTTGTTCGTCTTGGCGCGGGACGGACCCATGCCGCCCGCCGGGTTGAAGTCGACGTAGTCGTACCACATCGACTCGGTGACGCTGCTGTACAGCGGGATGAGGGCGGCCGACTCCCAGAGGGCCTCCTCCATCATTGGGACGGCGTCGTCGCGGGCCTGCTGTGCCTCGTCGGAGGTGCCCGGGTTGCTCGTAATCATGGAGTACCCGTCCTCCATGTACTGGGTGACGCTCGAGTCCACCATCGCGTCCTCGGACCAGAACAGGCGTGCGCCGTTCGGGGTCGTCCCCTCGGCGTCGTACACGGTGTTCTGTGGGTTGATGAGCTGGAGGAAGTTCTGCGGTGCCGGGTAGTCGGCAATCCAGCCGAGCGTGTACGCCTCGTGGTCGCCCTGCTCGGTCGTGCTGAGCAGCTCCGAGAAGGACGCCTCGCTGATGTTCATCTCGATGTGGGCCTGCTGGAGGCGCGAACGGATGGTGTTCGCCATCTCCAGCCAGGTCGGGCTCGTGTACTGGAGCCAGTCGAGCTCGAAGGTGTTGTCGGGACCGTAGCCGGCCTCCTCCATTACCTCGATTGCGCTCTGGACATCGGTCTCGTTGGCCGAGTACGGGTAGGCGTCGAGGCCGTCGAAGGACTCGGGAGTGGCCGTTCCGTCGTCGCCACCGTCTCCGCCGTCGCTACCGTCTCCGCCGTCGCCGGAGTCAGTGGCCGTGGCGTCTCCACCGTCACTCGAACAACCAGCAACACTTGCAGTCAGGGCGGCAGCACCGGTCGCTTGCAGGAACCGGCGGCGCTTGAATTCACTGTCTTCAGCCATTTCGAACGATTGTACATATTGGATGTGGTTAAACTTACCGCAATGCCAGCAAGTGACGTACATACGCCTATATTCCCGACAACAGCATCGACAGCAACGCTGCACCCGGTTTGGTGCGCTCACGCCCGATTGTGCGACTCTGTGACACAGAGCCGAGAATGACTCGCCGAGCGTCCACAGTTCCCACCGATATCCACCGGTATTCCAGCCTCCGCGCGAGGTATTCTCGAATCGAACAAAACACCGGTGCGTGCCACCGTCCCCCATTTCGTCAAGTTTATATACTCGTGTTAACTACTAACAAGCATGGTTCCGGACTCAGCGGTTGCCGGGAGTGCAGGTGCACACGGCGAAGTAATGGCTGCCGTCGACGGCGACACGTACCTCATTGCGGACGTGTCCCGCGACGACGCGTGGCTCTCGATGCCGACCGACGACACACCTGCGCTCGCCGACTACTGTTGAGCCGGCTCGTCGGTAGACGTCTCGTCGAACCGTTCGTCCCGCGTTATCTCCGCGGTGAGCGCCTCGCGCGCCTCTGCCGGCGACGCAAACTCGTCGGCCAATCGGTCGAACGCGTCCTCTAGCGTCTCCGTCTCGTTTGCGAGGTCGAACTCCGTCGCTCGGTGCTCAGCGACGAGCTCGTCGCTGCTCGCCGGGTACGCCCGTTCGGCCGTCGCCGCCTCCGTCGCTTCGAGTATCTGTCCGACCTGTTGTGCGCGCTCGTGCTGGCGGTGTTCCGGCTCCTCCGAGGGGGTGTCACCCGTTTGCAATCACCACACCTACGCTCGCTGTCCGGAGAATTAAACGATCGAGGCTATCACTCGATGACGAGCAGCGCGATCCGCTCTAACACGAGATCGGCAAGCGTCGCGTCCGTCGCTTCTGCTTCTGCCGCTCCGATATCGAAGAACGCTCGCACCCGTTCGGGGTCGTAGTCGCCGAGCGTCGGCTGAGCGTCGAGCAGTCGCGTGACCGCCTCACTGGCCCCCGGCTCGTTGCCGGTCGCTCCCTCGCTCGCGACGAGGACGACGGCGGGCGTCTCGCCCTCGCTCACGCCGAGGTCGAGTGCCCGGCGAATCTGGCGGCGACCCGCCGCGTACAGCAGAATCTCGACGGCGCGGTTCCGAGCGATGGCGTCGCCGCGGTCGCGTTCGCGGTCTGCGAGTCTCATCGCGCGCGCGAGGTGCCGTTCGCCGACGATGTAGCGGGCGTCGAACGCCTGGACCGTTACCCCGTACTCCACACCGATATCCGTGAGTCGGTCGACGAACGCGTCCGTGTCCGGAAACCGCTCTCCTCCGACCGTCGCGACGCCCTCGACCAGTTCCATCAGAAGTCACCGAGACTCGACTGGTCGTTCTCGTCGGCCGACTCGCCCGAATTGCTCGCGTCGGTCGCAGCCACCGGTTCGGCGTCTGGGTCGGGGGTCACGCCGGCCATCTCCGGATTCGGGTGGCCGGCGTGTTCGAGCACCGTCTCTGCGGTGCGTTCACGTCCACGGAGCGCGGCGAGCACGACCGACTTGTCCGCGTTCCGGAGTTGGTCGCGGTCCTCGATACCGGCCTCGTAGAGTCTCCGCGCGCGCTTTCGCCCGACGTTGCGCACGTCCGCGAGGTCGATGAGCTCCTCGCGGACCCCGTACTGGACCCGTTTTTTCGCTTCGCGAATCGCCTGCACGTTGCCGAAGCCGCGCTCGCCGGCCAGCGACTCCGCCGCGCCCAGCAGCCACTCGGCGGTGTCGACCTTGCCGCGGATGTCGCCAGGACCGACGCCGTAGCGGTCGGTGATGCGGTCCTCGTCGGTCTCGCTTGCCCAGTCGTCGAGCAGCCTCGCCGTCTTGAGCGCGGCGAGCCAGTCCTCGAAGCGCGACTCCTCGAACTCCGAGGGCTGTGCCCCGAGCAGTTCGGTCTCGTGGTCGTACGCGATCTGCGTGTACTGCTCGCGCTCGCCCGACCGGAGATACAGCTGGTACATGTCCGGCGTGCGCGAGACGAGATGGTAGAGACCGAGCGCGGAGGGGTCGTCGGCGTCGGCGATTCCGTCGATGATGGTCGCCGCGCTCATCGGGTCGAGATACAGCCGGGAGACGGTGTGGCCCAGATTCGTCGCCGTCAGTCGTTCGGCATCGCCCTCCCGAGTCCGCTCGATGAAGTCGTTGCGTTCGAGATACGCGAGCATGTCGTCGGTGACCCGTTCGAGTCGGCCCTGCTCGTCGGTCTGGGCCGCATAGAGCGTCCCGTCGAGGAACGACAACAGCGTCTCCCGCGAGTCGGCGAACCCGGAGGCGACGGTTGCGAGCAGGTGAGTTCGCATCGCCGGCTCGGCGGCCAGCTTCGACTGTACCGGGTCGGGGTCGGCCCACACGTACCGCTCGAACAGCTCGTCGAGTTCGTCGTGGCTGCTCGCGAGCAACAGCGCCTCGCCGTAGGGGTCCATCCCCGGTCGACCGGCACGGCCCATCATCTGGTGGACTTCCAGCACCGACAGCGGCTGCATCCCGCCGGCGTCTCCGGAGTAGCGCCGCCAGTCGCGCACGACGACACGCCGCGACGGGGTGTTGACGCCGGCCGCGAGCGTCGGGGTCGCACAGACGCACTTGACGAGTCGGTCGCGGAAGGCAGCCTCCACGAGTTCGCGGTGGCCCGGCGAGAGACCGGCGTGGTGGAAGGCCGCCCCCTTCTCGACCGCGTCCGCGAGGTCGTCGCTCGTCTCGGTGTCGCTCACGTCTCGAATCTCGTCGGCCACGTCGGCCAGCGCGGCGAGTTCGTCGCCGTCGAGTTCCGGGCTCACGACGTTGGCGAGTCGCCGCGCCGCGGCCTCGGCGTTCCGGCGGGAGTTGACGAAGACGAGCGTCGAGCCACCCTCCTCGACCGTCTCGCCGTCCTCAACCGTATCCCGAAGCGTGTCGCGGACGATTGCGGCGGTCGGCTTCTCGTTGCCTTGGACGCTGAGCTGCTCCTGTGTCCCGTCGTCGAAGTGGAGCGCCTGCCCGAAGTGGACGCCCTTCCGGAGGTCGATAGGTCTCCACGAGGAGTCGACGAGTTCGGCATCGAGCCAGTCGGCGAGTTCGCCGGCGTTCCCGATGGTCGCGGACAGCGCGACAATCTGGAGACCCGGATTTCGCGAGCGGAGTTTCGCGAGGGTGACTTCGAGGGTCGGCCCGCGTGTCGGGTCGTCGACGAGGTGGACCTCGTCGGAGACCACGCAGTCGAGTTGGGCGAGCCACGGCGCGCCGTTGCGCACGAGCGAGTCCACCTTCTCGGAGGTGGCGACGATGATATCTTTCTTCGCGAGCCACTCACCGTCGGAGTCGTAGTTGCCCGTGGAGACGCCCACGTCGACGCCGTACTGTTCGAACTGCTCGAACTCTGCTTTCTTCTCGGAGGCGAGCGCGCGGAGGGGGACGATGTACAGCGCCTTGCCGCCTCGCTTGACCGCAGAGAGCATGGCGAGCGTGGCGATGAGCGTCTTCCCCGAGGCGGTCGGAATCGAGGCGACGAGCGACTCGCCTTCCGTGACGCCGGCCTCGACGGCCGCCGCCTGTGGCGGATACAGCGACTCGACCCCATCGGCGTCGAGATGGCCGGGGAGCCACTCCGGCACCGCGGGTACGTCGGACACTTCCATTGTGCTCGCTAGCGCGTGATTCGGTTTAAACCATCTCCCCTGTCACGACGAGCCCCGCCGCCGCTATACTCTTTGTCCTCACGCGCGCACGAAGCGTATGCGCATCGAGTACGACCGCGACACCTGTATCGGGATGTTCCAGTGTACCGCCGAGTGGGACGGGCTCGTCGAGGACAACGACGCCGGCAAGGCCGTTCTGACGGACGGCGAGGCGAGCGACGCCGACTGGGGGGCAGACGTGCGAGTGCAGGAGCTCCCGAGCGAGGCGGAGTTGGACGCGAAGTTCGCCGCGCGGTCGTGTCCGGTCGACGCCATCAGAATCTACGACGGCGACGAGCGGGTGGTCTGACCGGCACAATCGTTATATGCCATGCTGTGGGATATGCGGATATGTCACAGTCAGAAGACCGTAACCGGCACGTCGAGGAGTGGGCCGGCTTCGTCGGCGCGAGCGTCCAAGAGGACGACCGCGACGAGTAAACCCGAACGACCGTCGAAGCAACCGTTGGAGTTAGGCGATTTTGTCGTACTGGTCGGAGAGCTTCTCGGCAGCCTCGTCCATCAGCTTCTGCTCGTACTCGTCGAGGTCCCACTCGACGACCTCCTCGATGCCGTCAGCGCCGAGTTTGACCGGGACGCCGAAGGCGGTGTCCTCGTATCCGTACTCGCCGTCGAGCGCGAGCGACCCCGGCAGAACTGCGCCGGTGTCGTTCAACACGGCCTCGACCATGTGGGCCACGCCAGTCGCCGGCCCCCACTGGGTCGCACCCTTCCGTGAAATCACGTCCATCGCGGACTCCTGAAGGTCCGAGAGGATTTCCTCTTTCTCGCCCTCGAACTCGGGGTCGCGGCCGTCGACGCGAACCTTCGAGAAGGCGGGGACCTGTGCGTCGCCGTGCTCACCGAGAATCGTCGCCTCGACGTTCTTGACCGGGACGTCGAAGCGGTCCGCGAGGACGTAGCGGAACCGCGCTGAGTCGAGGCGGCCGCCGAAGCCGATGACCTTGTGGCGGTCGCGGTCGCCCGTCTCGTAGAGGTGGCGGTTCAGCAGGTCCACCGGGTTCGAGGTGGTAATCGACACGAAGTCGTCGTTGTACTCCGCGATGGACGAGCCGATGTCCTCCATGATGGGCGCGTTGTCGCCCGCGAGGTCGATGCGGGTCTGGCCCTCCTTGCGCGGGATACCGGCCGTGATGACGACCACGTCCGACCCCTCGGTGGCCGAGTAATCGCCCTGCCGGACCACGGTGTTGGAGTCGTAGGCGATGCCGTGGTTGGTGTCGGCCGCCTGCCCGACGGTCTTCTCCTCCATGTCGGGGATGTCGACGAAGACGAGTTCGTCCGCGATGTCGCGCAGTGCGATGTTGTAGCCGGCGGCGGCACCGACCGTTCCCGCAGCACCGATGATGCTGACCTTGGTCATGCTCGCCTACAACGACTCGCGGTCAGCGATTAAACGCTTCGACGTCGGGCCGATTCCCCGATTCGTGCGTCGACGACAACGTGGTCAACGCCCGGTGCGTGACTCTTGACGACCCGGCGGTCGAGTATCTCGACGAGACGCTCGCCTGCGGCGGCTTCGAGCGCGGCGACCGGCTCCGTCCACGGGTCGTCCGTCGGGGCGGTCGCGTGGAGGTGGACGACGCCCGAATCGAGGGCGGCGAGCGCGGTGTCGAGGTAGTCGGGCGCGTCGTAGTAGCCCATCACGACGCGGTCGGCGAGAACGTCCACGTCCCGGCAGTCGGCGCGAAACGCCGAAAGCTTGTCTTGGACGCCGTTGAGGACGGCGTTCTCCACGAGATACCGGTACGCTTCGGGGTTGATTTCGGCGGCCGTCACGTCCGCGCCGGCGCGGGCCATCGGGAGCGTGAAGTAGCCGATGCCGGCGAACATATCGAAGACGCGTTCGTCCGCGGCGACGACCTCACCCATCCGGGCGCGCTCGGCCTGATTTCCGGGCGAGAACATCACCCGCGTGAGGTCGAGCGCGTACTTCGTGCCGTGTTCGGTGTGGATGACTTCGGTGTCGCCCGTCCCGGCGATGACCTCCACGTCGGGTTCGCGCCGGTTGCCCGCGATACCGTGTGAGACGAGGACGGTGTCGGCCTCGCCGTGGAGTTCGAGGAGCGCGTCGCCGACGGCGGCCGGGTCGGGGAAGTCGTCGCCCTGCACGAGCAGACAGGAGCCGACGACTGCCCACGAGGTCGGCAGGCGGTCGAGGTCGGCGTCGCTCCAGCCACGATTAGCGAGCAGCTCGCGGAGGTCGCGGTTGCGCGCCGGCAGGTCCACGCGGACCGTCTCGTGGCCGTCGGGGGCGTCGGTGACTGGGATTGCGACTCCCTCGCCGTGCGGCTGAATCGAGCGCGTGTCGTCGTAGAGTCCGGCAGCAGCGAGCGAATCGAGCACCGACTCGGTCTGCTCGCGGGCGACGACGACCGCCAGTTCAGACATCGGCTCCTTCCTCGGGCAGGACGTGTAGCCCGGCCCGCGACCGGAGCACCGGCACCTCGGTCGCGTCGGTGTCCATGTAGTCGGGCCGCGGGACGGTCTTCGACTCGAACGTCTCGGGGTCAAGCACCTGGACGGCGCGGTCGTCCTCCACCGCGACGAGGGTCGTCTCCTCGACGTCGGCGCGGTCACCGAGCTTGCGGCCGTCGGGCGCGATACCCTCCTCGTGGCTCGCCTCGTAGCGCTCGCCCGTCTCGACGCGGACGCCCTTCAGATTTCCGTGGGCGCTCGTCACGAGTACGGGGCCGTCGCCGTCATCGAAGTCGACCACGTCGCCGGGGGTGAACTCGGGGAGACGGGCGACGAACGTCACCCGGTAGAGTTCGTTGCCGTCGCCGTCCTCGGTAGTGAGAGTTTCTGCGGCCGACACGGAGCCGCCGAACTCACGGACGATGCGGTGGGCGATTGCTTCGCCCATCTGGTTGGCCGAGATTTTGATGTTCAGCCCGCTGTCGCCCCGCTTCGCGCTCGTGATGAATGCGTTGCGGTCGCCCGTCGCCTCCCGCTCGGCGATGTACTCGCGGGCGATGGTCTCGGCGCGGTCCATCTCCCCAGTCGTAGGGGTCCGGTTCGTGCCCCGGACCTGGACGAGGGCGTTCCAGTAGTCGCCGGCGATGCGCCCACAGCGGTCACAGGTCCCGCGGGCGATGTAGACGGGGACGGTTACCTCTTCCTGCAGTGGCGTGTCGCGGATGAAGCCGGTGAAGGTGGCGTGCATCCGGATGGTGTTCTGGTCGACCTGTTCGGGCTCGACGCCCCACGTCACCTCGCGAGCGTCGACATGGACGCCAAGCGACTCGGCGGTCTCGTCGATTGCGATGTCGGTGTAGTCGTCGGCGTCGACGTCCACCCAGCGGTTGCCTCGCTGGACCGCGCCACACTGTGAACAAACCAACACCTCGATGCGTTCGGGAGCGTCGACCAACTCGAAGTCCTCGAAGTAACAGTCGTCACAGAGGAGGGCGTCGGAGTCGCGGGCACCGCCCGGGAGGTCGGCGTCGT